>SAMEA3663095__coassemble_1975_pt1 | contig 10137 bp, 8 predicted proteins | sample SAMEA3663095__metabat2_low_PE_024 | metagenome-assembled genome bin SAMEA3663095 (sample SAMEA3663095) | pig gut metagenome | biome: pig gut; feature: pig-associated habitat; material: faeces | place: France | collected 2012 | reverse complement strand
CCTCGTCCACCTCTGCGCCCGGCACATAATCGCGCGCGAGCTGCTCCGGGGCCACCATCTTCCGCGCCTCGTAGTGTATGTCAAGAAGAAGCTCCAGATGACAGCGCTTCTCGAAAATACTGTGAAGCGCAGCCTCGAGCTTCTTTGCGGCGGTCTTATAGAGATTTGACTCCGGCACGGTCAGCGACATCGTGTCATCCGCAGTCCAGGAAAGCTTCCCACGGGTGAGCATGTTGTAGAGCACGATGTCGTAGTTCTTCATCTCGAGAAGGATCGAATCACGGTACAGATCGTAGAGCGTACGCGGATTATACTGCGCACTCAGGTGGAACTCCTCGGCGATGCGGACCGTGATCTCCTTCCGGCCGAACAGCTGCTCCTTGATCGCCTTCTCGAGCGCGTAGACGCTCCGCTTATCAATGAGATGCGCGCTCAGGATATGGATACGGATCAGCTTCCGGTCACGCGTGATCGTCACCCGCGTCACATACGTATCCGTCACCAGCGCCTCGATCTCCTTCGGCAGATTCAAGCTGTCGAAAACTTCAAAAAATTTCTTCATAACGTTCCTTTAAGTGCTGATGGACAGGCGGTGGTGCGGAGAACTGCTTTACGGTTCTCCGCCCTCACTGCCTGCCATCACACCCTCTCAAGCTATCGTTGTGTAAAGCAATTCAAGGGGTCTGACCCCACAAAGGGGGTCTGACCCCTGTCTGTCAACCACTTCAAAATCAGAATTTTGCGATTTCCTCCCGGAGCACTTCGAGCAGCTGATCCTCCGGTACCTTGCGGATGATCTCACCCTTCTTGATGAGGAGGCCCTCGCCCTTACCGCCGGCGATGCCGAGGTCGGCTTCCTTCGCTTCACCCGGGCCGTTCACGACGCAGCCCATGACCGCAACCTTCAGTGACTTATCATCGAACTCCTCCACCATGGTCTGAACCTGATTGGCGAGCCCGATCAGATCGATGTTCGTACGGCCGCAGGTCGGACAGGACACGACCTCGATGCCGCCCTTCCGGAGCCCGAGGGTACGGAGGATGAGCTTCGCGGACTTGACCTCCTCGACCGGATCCGCGCTCAGCGATACACGGATGGTATTGCCGATCCCCTGGGAAAGGATCATCCCGAGGCCGAGGGCGGACTTGATATTGCCGGACCACATAGTGCCGGCTTCGGTGATGCCGACGTGGAGCGGGTAGTCCGTCTGCTGGCAGATGAGCTCGTGCGCGCGGGTGCACATCAGGACATCGGAGGACTTGATGGAGATGACGAGATTATCATAGCCCATGTCCTCGATGAGATGGACCTTATCGAGCGCAGACTCCACGATGCCCTCAGCTGTGACGTGACCGCCATACTTCGCGATCAGGTCCTTCTCGAGGGAGCCGGAGTTTACGCCGACACGGATCGGGATGTTCCGCTCCTTCGCGCAGTCCACGACAGTCCGGATCTTTTCGTTCGAGCCGATGTTGCCCGGGTTGATGCGGATCTTATCCGCGCCGTTTTCCATCGCTTCGATGGCCATGCGGTAGTCGAAATGGATGTCGGCCACGAGCGGAATCGAGATCTGCTTCTTGATCTCGCGGATCGCCAGCGCGGCCTCGTGGGTCGGCACGGTGCAGCGGATGATCTGGCAGCCGGCCTTCTCGAGGCGGTGGATCTGCGCGACGGTCGCCGCGACATCCTCGGTCTTCGTGTTGCACATGGACTGGATTGCGATCGGGTTCTCCCCGCCGATCTTTACATTTCCGATCGAAACCACACGGGTCTTCTCTCTTGCTAACATCACATTTCCTCCTGTATATGCGGCCAATGCTTCGGCCTTCTACATCTTCACTTCGCGTAGCCGTTCCGATGGCGGCAACGTTACGCACGCCTCTCCTGTTTTTATCCTGCAGACAAGTGCTTTCAGTGCCCCAGCATCGCGCTGTATGCGCCGGTGAACAGATTCAGTATATCGTTCGACATGACCACGGCCATCAGAAGAAGCAGCAGGATCATACCGATCTGATTGATGCGCTCCTCGAGCTGCGGGTCGAGGCGTCGTCTTGAGATCATCTCGAGCAGGATGAACAGCAGGCGTCCGCCATCGAGGGCCGGCACCGGCAGCAGGTTCATCACACCGAGGTTCGCCGAGAGCATCACGAGGAGCTCCAGCAGTACGAGGAAAGCATTGAGCGCACCGTACTGGGAGGACTGCTCGACCGTGGAGCCCATGACCGTCACCGTGCCGACCGGTCCCATGACCTCCTGGCGCTGTACGCGGCCATGGAACAGAAGTCGCAGGCTCTGGAGCACGACGGTCGTGTTGTAGCGAACCTCGTAAAAGGCATCCTCGACGAACTCCCGCGGGTCGGACGGCAGGAAGCGACCACCGTAAAAGCTGATACCGAGCTTATACTTCTGCTGCGTTGCATCATAGTACGGCTGAAAGTCGAGCGTCTTCTTCACTCCATCCCGAAGCACCACGGCCTCCAGCTTCGTGTTCTCATCGAAGTCGGTGGCATTTACATAAAGCCAGATGAAGAGGTCACGGTAGCCAGGTACGGCACTCTTCGACTTTCCCTCATAGCCGATCGACTGCAGCGCGTCCCCGCGCGCGAAACCGGCCTCCGCCACGGGTGTATCCGGCGTTGTGTCCATGACGTAAAGACGGTCATAGCCACAGAAGCCGACCAGTACGAAGGCGAGGATGGTCGCGAGGATGAAGTTGTTCAGCACACCGGCGATGCAGATGAAGAAGCGCTGCGGCGCCGACTTCTCGTTGAAGCTGTACTTCGCGATCTCGTCACTCCGGAAACGGACACCGTCGTAGTCGATCCAGTGCAGTTCTGAAGCGGCGTCCCGGCTCGGAAACGTATCGGCATCCGTGCTGGATGCAGGGCGACCGGCCTCAGGCTGGACATCATCCCGACTGTCGATACCTGCATCATCTCCTGTGGCAGCACGCTCCTCCGCGCGCCCCTGCGGGGTCGAGAAATCGCCGGAGCCGGCACTGTCCTCTCCGAGCATCGCGCAGCTTCCGCCGAGCGGCAGAAGCTTGAGGGAGTAACGTGTATTTCCGATGACACGACTGAGCACCCGCGGTCCCATCCCGATGGAAAACTCGAGGACGCCAACGTGACAGAGCTTCGCCGCCAGAAAATGACCGAGCTCATGGAAGAAAACCAGGAAGCCGAGGCCGAATATAGCGATGATAATACTGATAATAGTCATAAACTCCTTAATAAAAGGGGACCCGGAGGGGCGGCAACAGAGGCCATACGTAGAGGCCGTGTGAAATCAAGCCGGGCCCCCTTAGCTGAACTGTTACTTAGCCGAAGCAGATACCTACACTCGTACGATTTGTGAGTGTGTCCGTACGAAGTCGCGGGCCCAGGCTTCGATGTCCAGGATCTCCGCGAGGGTCGGTGCCGCGAGGACGTGGCCCTCATGGGCGTCCATGGCCTCTTCGATGACGTCGGCGATCTCCAGAAAGTCGATGCGGTCCTGCAGGAACATCGCGACCGCTTCTTCGTTCGCGGCGTTGTAGACGGTCGGCATGGAGCCGCCGGTCCGGCCGGCGCGGTAGCCGAGGGCGAGGCCCTTAAAGGTCTCCATATCCGGATTTTCGAACGTAAGCTGCATCAGTGCTGCGAGGTCGAGTCGCTCGTCCTCCTTCAGCGCACGGCGGTTCGGCGCATACAGGGCGTACTCGATCGGGATACGCATGTCCGGCAGGCCGAGCTGCGCCTTCACCGCGCCGTCAACATACTGTACGGCAGAATGCACGATGGACTGCGGCTGCACGACGACCTGAATCTCATCGACCGGTACATCGAAGAGCCAGCTGGCTTCGAGGACCTCGAGACCCTTATTGACCATCGTCGCGGAGTCGATCGTGATCTTCCGTCCCATCGACCAGTTCGGGTGCTTCAGCGCATCCTCCTTCGTCTTCCCGCGAAGCTCGTCCCGCTTCTTTCCGCGGAATGGTCCGCCGGAGGCCGTGAGCAGAATCTTTTCGATGGCGTCATGTGGCTCGCCGGTGAGGGACTGCCAGATGGCACTGTGCTCGGAGTCGATCGGCTTGATCTCGATACCACACGACGCGGCCAGCGGCATGATGATGTGACCGGCGCAGACGAGGGTCTCCTTGTTCGCGAGGGCGACCTGCTTATGGGCCTTCAGTGCTGCGATGGTCGGCTGGATACCGATCATGCCGACGACGGACACCACGACCTCATCGCAGTGCTCCATGGTCGCGAGCTCGATCAGCCCGTCCATCCCGCTCAGCACCTTCACCGGGAGTCCGTAGCTTCGGAAGGCCTCCGCCTTCGCTTCATCATAGATGCAGACGGCCTCCGGATGGAGCTTCTCCACCTGCGGTTTCAGCTGCTCGATGGAGCCATAGACGGCGAGTCCGGTGACCTGGATCTCGGGATCCCCCTCGATCACATCGATGGTCTGGGTTCCGATGGAGCCCGTTGATCCCAGTATGACTAATCTTCTCATAATTTTCCTCGATTCATAAAGATTTCAATATCCTTCACTGCTTTCACAGAGACCACGCATCCTGCCGTGGCTGATGCAGGCAGCGGATGGGTATATGCTTCCTGGCGGCTGCATTGGCCACAGACAGCGACGGCGTCAGATCAGGAAGCTCAGGGCGAAGTAGACCGCCGGAGCCGTGAACAGGACAGAGTCGAAGCGATCCAGGATGCCGCCGTGGCCCGGGATCAGGTGCCCGTAGTCCTTCACCTCGTAATCGCGCTTGATGCCGGAGGCGGTGAGGTCGCCGACCATGGAGATCAGCGCGCCGATCGCACAGGAGATACCGCAGGCGATGCCAGGGTTTGCGATGATGGCGAAGCCGCGCCGGAAGACGGTCGCATAGAGACAGCCGAGCAGTGCTGCACCGAGGACACCGCCGATGGCACCCTCCACGGTCTTCTTCGGGCTCAGGATCGGGGTCATCTTATGATGCCCGAAGAGCATGCCGGCGCAGTACGCGCAGGTGTCGGAGCCCCAGCTCGCGAGGAAGATGAGCCAGACGAGGTACTTGCCGTCCGGCAGCGTACGGGTCTGGTAGATGTAGCTCATCATGATGCCGGCATAGCAGAAGCCCATGAAGGCCTTCGCAACCTGAGAAATCTTGTAGGCCGGGTAGGTGATGACGTAGAAGGCCATCAGCGCCATGAGGCTAAGCACGATCATCAGAGGGTAGTACTCCTCGACATGGAACCAGACGATGATGTAGTAGCCGATGGTCGTGAGATAGCCGACCAGTCCGAGGGACGTGTGCTCGATGCCGAAGACGCGGTAGAGCTCGAAGAGTCCGATCATGGAGATCAGAAAGGTCAGGACAAACAGCGGGAGTCCGCCGCGTGGGACGGTGAGGATCGCGATCAGGACGAGCACGATACCGCTCAGAAGCCGCGTGACGAAGGACTTCATCTTCTTTTCATTTTGATCTTTCTTTAAGTTCTCAGTTTCTGCCATAGTGTACCTCAAAATACAAAGGACAGGCCACCCTTATACACTGTTGATACAACGCAAAAGGAAGCCTGTTCCGCTCGGATATTTATATTTTCTGCCGCCGAAGCGTCACGCCCGACTGACGGGATCATCGATACGCTTCAGAAGCGCATCACTTTTTCCGACCGCCGAAGCGTCGCTCCCGGCTGTTGAAGCTGTCGATCGCCTTCAGAAGCTCTTCCTTCGTGAAATCCGGCCAGAGCACCGGCGTGATGTAGTACTCCGCGTACGCACTCTGCCAGAGCAGGTAGTTCGATATGCGGAACTCACCGGACGTGCGGATGATGAGATCCGGATCCGGCATACCGGCCGTGTCGAGGTAGCCGGCGAAGTCCTGCTCGGTCAGCGCCTCGATCTCCTCTTCACTCTTTCCTGCACGGATCGCCTCGATGGTGTACTTACGAACCGCACGGACGATCTCGTCGCGTGAGCCGTAGTTCACGGCGAAGACGAAGGTCATGCCGGTGTTCTGCTTCGTCTCCTCCTCGAGACGGCGAATGCCCTCCTGGATGTCCGGTGCGAAGCGGCTGCGCTCACCGATCATGCGGGCGCGTACGTTATGCTCGTTCGCAACCTTGATGAGCTTCATCATGTAGAAGCGGAACAGCTTCATCAGGGCCCCGACCTCCTCCTCGGAGCGCTTCCAGTTCTCGGTCGAGAAGCCATAGACGGTCAGGTACTGCACGCCGAGACGCGCACAGTCGGCGACGGTCTTCTCCAGCGTCTCACAGCCCTGCTTATGGCCCATGGCACGTGGGAGGCCCTTATGCTCCGCCCAGCGTCCATTGCCATCCAGTATGATGGCGATATGGGCCGGGATGTTCCGGCCCTCAGAATTGATGATATCCACTGAAATCTCCTCTAAGACAGGGTGTGCAGGCCCGCGGACACGCACGGAGCGTGTCGCAATCCTCCTTCTGTCTCTCCAGATCGCTGTGCTCGTTACGAAGCCACCGATTAAACGGTCATGAGCTCCTTGTTTTTCGCCTCGACAGAGGAATCGATCTTATCACACATGTGATCCGTGAGCTCCTGGATGTCCTTGGTTGCTCTCGCGAGATCATCCTCGGTTATCTCAGAAGACTTCTCGAGCTTCTTTGCGAGATCCATGGCATCACGACGGATGTTACGGATGGCGATCTTCGCTGCCTCACCCTTCTTCTTAACATCCTTCGTCAGCTCCTTACGTCTCTCCTCGGTGAGCTCCGGGAATACGAGACGGATGACGGTACCATCGTTTACAGGATTGATACCGAGCTCGGACAAATTGATGGCCTTCTCGATCTCCTTCAGCATGCTCTTATCCCATGGCTGAATCTGGATGAGACGTGCCTCCGGGACGGAAACATTGCCCACCTGCTGGATCGGGGTCGGTGTGCCGTAGTAGTCCACCGTGATACGGTCGAGTACGTGCGGATTCGCACGGCCTGCGCGGATGGTCGCAAGCTCGTCCATCAGATTATCGTGGGTCTTGTGCATCTTTTCGATGTAAATGGTAAATTGATCATCCATGATCTGGTCCTCCTATTGTTACCCTTTTCGGGTTGTTGATAAGTTCAGTTCGGCCTGTGGGCCAATGCTTCTGTCCTCGTGCTGCATCTCTTCGCGCTGCGTCATCATCAGCACTGCGCTGGGCTGTGCTGTGTATCTCTTCGCGCTGCGTCATCGACAGCACCGTGCCGTGCATGCTTCGCGCGGCGTTCTCGTCGGACATGGTGGGCATCCTCAGTCTGCGCTTACGCGGGTACCGGTAATCTTTCCCTTCAGTGCGTTTGAGATGCCGTTCTTCTCGTTCAGGGAGAAGATCGCGAGCGGCATGTGGTTCTCCATGCACATAACGGATGCGGAAAGGTCGATGACGCCGAGGCGCTGGTCGACGACATCCTGGATACGGATGGTGTCGAACTTCTTCGCGTTCGGATTCGTCTTCGGGTCGGAATCGTATACACCGTCGATGGCCTTCGCAAGCAGGATCTCCTCGCAGTTCAGCTCGACGGCACGGAGTACGACGCCGGTGTCGGTCGAGAAGTACGGGTGGCCGGTGCCGCCGGCACAGAAGATGACTGTGCCCTTCTCCATCGCCTTGATCGCCTTATCCTTATTAAAGAGCTCGGCCATGTCGCCGATCTGGATCGAAGACATCACCTTCGTCTTCATGCCCTGTGTCCGGAAAATCTCGGAAACATAGATGCAGTTCATCACGGTTGCGAGGATGCCGACCTGATCTGCCTTATAGCGATCGACCTCCACGGACTGACGACCACGCCAGAAGTTACCGCCACCGATCACGATGGCCAGCTGTACGCCGGCATCGACTGCGGTCTTCACTTCCTGTGCGACAGCCCGAATCGTATCATCATCAAAGCCGAAATGCTTTTCACCTGCCAGTGCCTCACCGGACAGCTTCAGCATGACTCTTCTATTCTTCTCTGCCATAGTATCTCCTTTTCATAGTGCGCGCGGGGCGTACGGAAACGACGCGTATCACGATCCCCCACAAGCTTCTATCTGAAGTATTCTACCATACTACAGGGCCGCGTGCTAGCTTAAGTTTTTCTTCGAATCGTTCCCTTAAGCGCGTTGCTTTCAGGAAATGCCCTGAAAGCACAACGTGCTTTCCCGCACAGTACTGAACGCAGATCTTTGCGAGGGCGTCGAGGAGGAACCAGGCGAGGAGGCGGCTGTTGTCGTCGGCGCTGCCTGCGTCCGGGTGCTTCCGATTCAGCGGGTGGTCGTAATTGCGTTTTCCTAGGCTTGTAAGGTAGCGGATCCGTTCGTCGGCGAGGAGGCGGATCAGCTGCTCTGTGTGGAGGATGTCCGGATGGTCGTCGGCGTTGGTTTCGCTGAAGGCACCGTCGTCGGTGTCTTCCCAGAGGTCGCCCGGCTCGAGGGTCGGGTCGTCCATCTCTTCGGCGGCCGCGATGAGCTTCTCGAGCTTCGCGTAGAGCGCGTCGATCTGCGCCTTATATTTTCCACGCAGAATGATCGATTTTCGGTCTCGTTCGGCGCATCCATTCATTTCGCTTTGTGCTGCATTTCGGATATCCGTAGATCCATGCAGGTCATTTTCTACATATGGCTCGGTGTTTCCCGAAACCGCCTGCTGTTCGAACGCTTCTGCGGTTTCGGTCAATGCTTCCATCGCTGTTCTTCCCGTCGGTGTGCTGATGCGCTGGAAACCGAGGATGGCTGCGGCGGCGTCGAAGAGGCCGCTCGCCGAGGTGGAGCGGGTGGTGTTTTTATTTTGATCCTGCGCGATATACTGGGCGCGGGCGTCGTTCAGGCTGCAGAGATCGAGGAGGTGAACCTTTTCGGAGGCCGCCTGCTTCGCGACGAAGTCCCGGATGGCTTCGTCCTCGTTATGGGCCATACGCGCGAGGTCATAGAGCATCGATACGGCAGTCTGCCATGGCGTCGAGCTGTGGAGCTCCATATTCGTGCCGATCAGCTGATAGGGATGGATCGAGGCGAGACGCGTGAAGCTCTCGCCGGAGATCTCGAGGATCTCACCGCCCCAGAGCGTGCCGTCGGAGCCGTAACTCTGATCATCGAGGCAGATGCCGAGCACGGCAGTACTCTCGTTACGTACGTCCGCTGCTGCGGCTGTGCTGTGCATTTTCATCTGTTCGATGCGGTGGGACGCTGTATCGAGCTTCTCTGCTTCTCCGTTCTCCTGCCCTTCCTCGCGAAGCGATGGAGTGCGAGCTGCATCGGACCGCATACTGGCATCCATCGCGTCGAGGATCGCGCGGTGACACTTCTGCATCCGAAGCATCGGCACCCGATAGTGGTCCGCAAGGACTTCAGCGGCGTAGGTCGTCGGGAACTTCGGATAGAGATCGCAGGCGATGCGATCTGGCTGCTCCTCTCTCTCATCGAGGGTTGCGATGACCTGTGCAGCGAGGCGCTCCCCGAGCTGCTGCGGCGTTTCGAGGCCCATGGCTATCGAATTAAACTCAAAGTGCTCGCTGGCAGCTGCATCGGCGTTTTCAGCGTCACTCATCGGTTCATACCGGAGGATATATCCCTCGCTGACATCCGCTCCGAGGGAGACGGTGATCCGACTGTTTCCGCTGTTTTCTTCTAGTTCACTGGTTCTGGTCATATTTTTCACTCTATAGTAGGCATGGTGTGCATTTTCCCGCCTCATCATGCCTACGATTGATCTCAATGCTTACAAAAAACTGTGCCGTTGCCGGCACAGTTTGGAATTTACTTGTGGAAGAGCTTCTTCGTCTGGTACTGCGGCTCGCAGGTCACGTTGACGCCGAGCTTCTTAAAGGTGTTTTCGTCGACTTCAGACAGGATGACAGAGCTGTGTGCCTCACAGCCGCGGAGCTTCTCGAGCTGCTGCATCGCGGTCTCGGCGTTCGGGTCATGGGTCGCGCAGATGGTGAGGGCGATCAGCATCTCATCGAGGTGGAGACGCGGATTGTGGTTGCCGAGGTGCGCCGTCTTCAGGTGCTGGATCGGCTCGATGATCTCCGGGGACATGAGGTTCACGGAGTCGTCGATGCCACCGAGAACCTTCAGGGCATTCAGGAGCATCGCGCTCACCGCGCCGAGCAGCGAGGAAGTCTTTCCGGTGATGATGGTGCCGTCCGGGAGCTCAATCGCTG
>SAMEA3663095__coassemble_1901_pt1 | contig 10644 bp, 7 predicted proteins | sample SAMEA3663095__metabat2_low_PE_024 | metagenome-assembled genome bin SAMEA3663095 (sample SAMEA3663095) | pig gut metagenome | biome: pig gut; feature: pig-associated habitat; material: faeces | place: France | collected 2012 | reverse complement strand
GAACACCTTTCTCGGACTGCGTACCCGTATCAGTGCGCTCGTCGACGCACGTGCGCTGGAGGATGGCGATCATATCGAGGGGGGACTGTGCATCGTATCAAACGGTGGAGAAACACGGATTCCGTTTGCCTTCGAGGTTCGTTCCTACGCATCGGCCGAGGTGATTCCGGGCTTACGTACGCCGGAAGACTTTGTAAAGCTGTACCAGACAAACGGGGGCGCGGCTCTCCGTGTATTTGAATATGATGATTTCGTCCGTGCACCGTTTATGAACGATGCACGTTTTCGTGCGCTCTATGATGGCCTCCGGAAGGGGCCGGACAGGGTACATGCACTCGAGGCCTTTCTGTATGCCATCCGGTATCCGAAGCAGGAGACGACGACACGGATGCCTCGTGCAGAGAGTGGGTGCACGAAGGAGACATTGAACAGAGCAGACGTACCGGTGGAAGAGCTGGAGGACGCGGAGCTCATCGAGGAGGCGGCCGGCTGCTGTATACGTGCAGGTGCGACGACGGAGCTGGCGTTTCGGATCTATCAGCGGGCGATCGAGATGCAGTCACAGATCACCCGGCTGTACGAGTACTATATGTATGCGATGCCGAAGGGCTACCAGGGGCGTCTGCCACGCGAGGTCTATCTCTACTTCGCCTATGAGTACGATATCCCGGAGAACATGAAGCTGCCGCTGTTCTATAACGTCGTGATGAACTTCGGCGCGGAGGAGGATATCTATCAGCGCTTCGAGAAGAAGATCCAGAAGTTCACGATCGACCAGCTGCTGAAGTCGGCCTTCGACCAGCGTCTGAGTGTGCTGTATGAGCGTATGGTCCTCGTGGATATGGTGGACGAACGGATCGGTACGGTACTGCCGGCGATTCTTCGCGCCTATCGCGTGTCGACCAGCGACCCGCGGATGCGCTATGTCGTCGTGCGCTACCTGGAGCTTCAGCGGGAGGAGCTCTATCCGCTGAAGGAGGGGAGTGCGTATATTCCGCTGTTCTTCGAGAACAGTGTGCTGCTGTTCCAGGATGCGTACGGAGACCGTTACACGGATATCAGCTATGAGAAGACCCGGATCATGGAGAAGCCGGAGCTCGAGAAGCGCTGCTTCCAGGTGGTGCCGGAGCAGCCGATGCTGAAGCTTGCCCGGGCACGGCGCATCGCACGAAATGGTATCCAGAGTGCGGAGGAGCTGCAGCTTCTCGAATCGGTGATACGCGAGATGCCACTCGCCGGACCATACCGCGCCTATCTTCTGAATGTGATTCTGAGATATCTTGATAAGCTGCGGGACTCGGCCCCGGAGCTTAGTGAGGAGGAGAAGCAGTTCCTTGCGGAGATCTCTCAGCAGGAGCTCGACCACAGTGAGCAGAAGATGCTGCTTCAGATACTGATCCGACAGAATATGTTTGAGGAAGCCTATCGCCGGATGCTGGCGAGCGGTGAGCGTGATCTGGATCGTCCGTACCTCGAGAAGCTGGTACGAAGCCTTGTCGCCTCGGAGCGTCATACGCGTTCAGCGGAGCTCATGGATCTCGGCTACGATCTGTTTACGCTCGGCACGAAGGATAGGACGATCCTGCGTTATCTGATGGAGTACTACAACGGTCTGTCCGGGGATATGCTGGCGATTCTGCTGCGTGGACAGAAGCTGAAGGCGGACGGGCAGCGGGAGATGGCGGAACGTCTGCTGGCGCAGATGCTGTTCAGCCGGACCGAGCAGGGGCTCGACGATGTATTCGAGCTCTACCGGAGCTTCCCGGATGCGGAAAATGTGCTGCTGCGTGCCTATATCACGAAGCGCGCGGTGGATTACTTCATCGATGGTCGGGTGATCCGGGAGAAGGTGTTCTCGGATATCTATGGCATCGTGCGGGATGAGCGCTATAAGGAGCGTGTCCCGGTGATCTATCTGCTGGCGATGTCGAAGCACATGTCCGAGCAGAAGGATCTGAACGGAGAAGAAAAGCTCGTGCTTCAGGATACGATGGACTATCTGATCCGAAAGAAGCTGATTTTTGCATATACGAGAACGCTGTACCGTTTCGTGCGGATTCCGGACAGCGTGATGGACCGGTACTATATCGAGTACCATGGTCATAAGGATATCCGCCCGTCTCTGTATCTCCGTATCCTCCCGGATCAGGGGGATTACGAGGAGGAAGAGATTGTGAGAATCTATCAGAATATCTATGTGCGTCCGGTGACACTGTTTGCCGGAGAGCGCGCAGAGTACCAGATCTATGAATCTACGAAGGACCAGGTGCCGGCGACCAGTGGCAGCATCGCCTGGGACGGTACCGTGCGCCTGAAGGGGGACACCTACGATATTCTGAGCGAGATGTCTGGACTGATCGGAAAGGACCAGGATCAGGAGTTATACGAGGCCATGCACCGTTATGTTCGGAATGAAGCCGTCATCGAGGCCCTTTTCACGAAGGAGATGACGGAAGCGAAGAGTGTGGAGTAAGGAGAGCAGTTCTGTGAGTCGATATATAGGAATTTCATTGGACGATGACTATACGAATGTCTGTATCAATGATGAGACGGTAACGAAACCGCTGCCGACAGTCATCGCCAAACATAAAAAGGACGATCGCTGGACGGTCGGAGAGGAGGCCTATAAGGAAACCCTCGCCGGCTATGGTGTGATCGTCGATAAACTGGTCAGCCTGCTCGAAAAAAACGGGACGGCCACCATCTCGCGCGTGAAGTATACGGCGATCGATATCGTCTATCATTACTTTCAGGAGCTCCTCCGGACAGAGGAGGATCCGAGCGAGGAGGATCGAAGCGGAGACATCGTTGTCGTCACGATCCGAAAGGCAAGCCGCGACATGGTGGAGAAGCTGCAGGAGGCCATCCTCCGGACCGGTGTCCGGGAGGAGAACCTGCACATCATCAGCCATACGGAAAGCTTCGCGCATTTCGTGCTGCACCAGGATTCCAGCCTTTACAATCGTAAGGTGGGCATGTTTGAATTAAATAATCAGTGTCTCTGCTACTATGAGATGCATGTATCCCGCGGAACCCGTCGCTTCGCGCTGCTTGGTTCGGAGGCAGAAACGGAGGCCTTCAACCTCGATATCCTGAAGACGACCTCCGGCGGGAAGATCGCCGACCGGATACTGACGACCGTTGCGGAGCGGACACTGGGGAAGGACGCCTACTCTGCGGTCTTTCTCTGCGGGCGCGGCTTCCGGGATACGAATTTCGCGACGAACTTCATGAATTTCATCTGCAATCGTCGCCGTGTGCTGATCGAGCCGGGACTCTTCTGTATCGGTGCAGAGATTCATGCCCGGAACATCGATGAGGGAAAGAGCGAGGAGTACACTATTCTCTGCGATACACGCGTGAGTGCGGATATCTCTGCACGTGTCGTGATCAACGAGAAGGAAGAAAATCTGCCGATCGTCAAGGCCGGTACGAACTGGATGGACTCGAGAACCTCCTATGAACTGATCGAGGACGACCAGGACTACATCGATTTTCAGGTCACCTCCCTCGCCCATCCACGTCGTCCGATCCGTCTTCGCATGATGCTCGACCTCTTCCCGAAGCGGGAGAACCGTACGACGAGGATACGCATGTCGACGGAGTTTGTGGATGCGGAGACCCTCCGCGTCACCGTACAGGATCTCGGCTTCGGCGACCTCTTCCCATCCAGCGGACAGGAAATCACCGAGGAGATCGACCTCGCGGACAAGGTTTAAATAAGGCGGGAAATATGGGCTTATTACTATGTACAAGGTGTGCACAGCACCCGTTCTACTATGAAAAACTGGATATCAATCTCTGGTCGATCCAGGAGCTTTCCTATGTGATCTACCACTATCCGATCATGCTGCCGACCGATCTCGTGGACCGGAAGCTGAGTGGCTGGATCCGTGATGAGCTGCACATGGGTATCCTCGCCGCGAAGCTCGAGCAGTACATGGGCTCCGGTGAAGGCGGAGAGCTCCAGGAACGTCTGCTGCTCATGATTCTCCGTGAGAGCAACTACTACACGCAGCAGGAGATTAGTTACTTCGAGACCGAGTACAGGCGTCTTCGTCACATCGATCGTGACCAGTTCTATGATCTGCTCGGCGATGCATACTTTCACATGGGCCGCTATGGCCGGGCGATCGAGGCCTATACCGAGTCGCTGCACTATCAGGACAGCATGCTCGTCAAGATGAAGCTCGGCAGTGCCTGCGTGACGGTCATGCAGTTCCGCCGTGCATCGGATATCTTCGAGCAGGTCTTCGTCGAGACCGCGGCGATGGAACCGCTGCGTAAGCTCTACTTCATCTCGAAGCTCGAACCGTCCGTCAAGACGATCGAAAAGTATATCGACCATATCGATACGGAAATGCTTGCAGATTGGGAGCTTCAGTATGATAATGTACTGACACAGGCAGAGGCTTCCGAGCATGTCCGCCAGGTCGACGACGTCTACCAGCGGGATCGCAGCGAATTCCGGAAGGAAGCGAAGCTCTGGCTGGTCAAGTGGAAAAAGGAATACCGCGAGAAGGTATAAAAGAAGTGGCGTCTCCGCCCTGCGGAAGATCAGGTAGTGCAGACGACCGGAACACCATCACCCATCTCAGAATATAGATAGAAGAAGGAAATGATTATGAAAGAACTTGCAAAGCAGTACAACCCGGAGGAGGTTGAGGACCGCATCTATGACATGTGGCTGAAGGGCCACTATTTCCATGCGGAGGTCAACCCGAACAAGAAGCCGTTTACCATCATGATGCCGCCACCAAACGTTACCGGTCAGCTGCACATGGGCCATGCCCTCGATAACACACTGCAGGATTCCCTGATCCGCTGGAAGCGTATGCAGGGCTATGAAGCACTGTGGCAGCCGGGCAGTGATCATGCGGCGATCGCAACGGAGGTGAAGGTCACCAATCAGCTGAAGGAGAGAGGCATCGATAAGCATGCGCTCGGTCGTGAGGGCTTCCTGAAGGAGGCCTGGAAGTGGAAGGAGGAGTACGAGTCCAGAATCGTCAACCAGCTCCACAAGATCGGCTCCAGTGCCGACTGGGACAGACTTCGTTTTACCATGGACGAGGGCTGCACACACGCCGTTCAGACTACCTTCATCAATCTGTATAAGAAGGGCTATATCTATAAGGGCTCCAGAATCATCAACTGGTGTCCGGTCTGCCACACTTCCCTCAGTGATGCAGAGGTAAACCACGAGGAGCAGGAAGGTCACTTCTGGCATATCCTCTATCCGCTGGCGGATGGCTCTGGTCAGATCGAGATCGCAACCACCCGTCCGGAGACTCTGCTCGGTGATACCGCCGTCGCCGTCAATCCGGAGGATCCGCGCTATAAGGACATGATCGGCAAGATGGTGAAGCTTCCGCTTACGGATCGTGAGATCCCGATCGTCGGTGATGAGCATGCGGATATGACCTTCGGAACCGGTGCTGTAAAGATCACACCGGCACACGACCCGAACGACTTCGAGGTCGGCAAGCGTCACAATCTGCCGGAGATCACGATCCTGAACGATGATGCGACCATCCACTGCCCGGGATCGAAGTATGATGGCATGGACCGTTATGAGGCACGAAAGGCCATGGTACAGGATCTGACCGATCTCGGTCTGCTGGTGAAGGTCGTTCCGACGAAGCATAATGTCGGTACCCACGACCGCTGTGGTACCACGGTCGAGCCGATGATCAAGCCGCAATGGTTCGTACGTATGGAGGAGATGGCGAAGCCGGCGATCAAGGCCATCGAGACCGGCGAGCTCCAGTTCGTTCCGGAGAACTACAGTAAGACCTATCTTCACTGGCTTGAGAATATCAAGGACTGGTGTATCTCCCGTCAGCTCTGGTGGGGACACCGTATCCCGGCTTACTACTGTGAGGACTGCGGTGAGATGGTGGTCGGGACCGAGGCACCGGAGAGCTGCCCGAAGTGCGGTGGACATCACTTCCGACAGGATGAGGACACCCTCGATACCTGGTTCTCCAGTGCACTCTGGCCGTTTGAGACCCTCGGCTGGCCGGAGGATACCCCGGAGTACAGATACTTCTATCCGACGGATGTACTCGTGACCGGCTACGATATCATCTTCTTCTGGGTAGTTCGTATGGTATTCTCTGGGCTCGAGCAGACCGGTAAGGTTCCGTTCCATAAGGTCCTGATCCACGGACTCGTACGTGATGATCAGGGACGGAAGATGAGTAAGTCGCTCGGCAACGGTATCGATCCGCTCGAGGTCATCCGGAAGTATGGCGCCGACGCCCTTCGTATGACCCTCCTCACCGGTAATGCACCGGGTAACGACATGCGTTTCTACTGGTCGAGAGTCGAGGCCTCCAGAAACTTCATGAATAAGGTATGGAATGCGTCCCGCTTTATCATGATGAACCTCGATAAGGCAGATCTTCCGGAGACGATGCCGGCGAACCTGACCATGGCGGATAAGTGGATCCTCAGCAAGGTGAACAGCCTCGCTGCCGATGTGACCCGTAATCTGGAAGCCTTTGACCTCGGAATCGCCCTCGATAAGGTACAGAACTTCATCTGGGAGGAGTTCTGCGACTGGTACATCGAGATGGTGAAGCCACGTCTCTGGAACGAAGAGGATGAGACGAAGGCAGCCGCTCTCTGGACACTGAAGCATGTGCTGATCACGTCGCTGAAGCTTCTGCATCCGTTCTGCCCGTTCATCACCGAGGAGATCTTCGATACCCTCGAGAACCCGGAGACACCGCTGATGTGTCAGTCGTGGCCGGAGTTCAGTGAGACACTGAACTTCCAGGAGGATGAGGCGGAGATCGAGACCATCAAGGAAGCCGTACGTTCGATCCGTAATGTTCGTACGAATATGAACGTTGCACCGTCCAGAAAGGCGATGACCTACGTTGTGACCGAGAACGAGCGCGTAAGAAAAACGTTCGAACATAGTAAGGTATTCTTCGCTACCCTCGCCTATGCATCGGATGTTATAATTCAGAGTGATAAAACAGGCATCGCAGACGATGCCGTAACGGTAGCGATTCCGGATGCGGTGATCCATATCCCGTTTGCGGATCTCGTTGACATCGCAAAGGAGATTGAGCGTCTCGAGAAGGAGAAGCAGAAGTGGGAAGCAGAGATCCGTCGTTCCACCGGTATGCTGAACAACGAGCGCTTCACTTCGAAGGCACCGGCAGAAAAGGTAGAGGAGGAGCGTGAAAAGCTTCAGCGGAATACACAGCTTCTTCAGCAGGTGACCGAGCGTCTCGCTGCCCTCAGAAAGTAAACGTGGGAGGAAACAGATCATGAAACGTACACATATAGTGGGTGTCGCTCTGGCACTGGCCCTTTCGATGACTGCGCCAGTGGCAGCTATGGCGGCCGAGCACCCTGCAAGCGCAGTCGAGCTTCAGGAGGTAGCTGCGACACAGAAGAGCAAGTTCGCCTGGGAGAATACCGGGACGAGCTGGCGTCTTCTGTATCTGACACCGTCCAGCACACAGTGGACCTACGCCCATAAGTGGGTACAGATCGGTGCGAGCTTCTACTATTTCGACGAGCAGGGCGATATGGTCGAGGGCTGGTTCCAGGATGCGAGCGGCCGCTGGTTCTTCGCACAGTATGATAACATGGCCCGGAACAACCCGGATGCCGGAAAGGTCATCAGCGGCTGGGCACAGATCCGGGCGACGAACGGAAGTATGCAGTACTACTACTTCGGAAGCGATCCGACGACCGGCATTCCGAGCGGTATGTATGGAAGTGATACGGCAGGCTACTATAAGAGCTATATCATCGACGGTCAGGAGTACCAGTTTGACGCGAACGGTCACTGCGTACAGACGATGATCGGCATGGCGAAAACCTACGGACGCAATCGAACGGAAGTAAGTGATTTATAAGGATGAAGGCAGGAAGCGGATGAGGCTCCGAAAATCCGGAGCGCTCGAGGCTCCCTGCCTTTTCGGTATCGGAACAGGCAGGATATATGAAGATTAATCTGATTGTTGTGGGAAAGGTGAAGGAGAAGTACCTCCGGGATGCGATCCAGGAGTATGCGAAGCGGCTGTCTGCATACTGTGATCTCAGCATCATCGAGGTTGCGGATGAGAAGACACCGGAGCATGCGCCGGAGACGGTGGAGGCCCGGATCAAGGAGACCGAGGGGGAGCGTATCCTCGCGAAGATCAGTGATCGGAGCTATGTGGTCGCGCTCGCCATCGAGGGGGATATGCTGAGCTCCGAGCAGCTGGCGGAGCGGGTGCAGGAGCTGATGCTGCGCGGACGCTCGGACATCAGCTTCATCATCGGCGGTTCACTGGGACTTAGTCCGGCCGTGCTGAAGCGTGCGGACAGAAAGCTCAGCTTCAGCCGCATGACCTTTCCGCACCAGCTGATGCGGGTGATCCTGCTCGAGCAGGTGTACCGTGCGTTTAAGATCAATGCGCACGAGCCATATCATAAATAAAAAGGACCCATGAGGGTCCTTTTTAAATGGCATTTTCCTGTACGAGCGTCTGGTGGATCAGCTTTGGAACTTCGTCCTTCGGCACGTCGAAGATGATGGAGAGCTCCATATAGAGGATGTTTTCAGCCTGCTCGAGGTAATGAATATCGGTGAGCGTCATTTTCTTGCCCTGCCGCAGGCGTTCCTGCTTCCGTGTATACAGGGTGCGGATCACGCGCATAAGTTCCTCCGGATCACAGCTTCGGATGCACTCCTTGCAGGCATCCTCGAGGAGCTTCCGGTTATGAACGTCCAGAAGCGGTATGTCGGGGGCCGTGCGTATGAACTGCTCGGCTTCCGCGCGCGTCATGATGCGACGCATATTCGTTTTCACTGCATCCACCGGTGCGTAGACGGAGCCTTCCGGCTTCTCGCACGGTTGCATAATGTAATACTCCTTCTCGCTGGCACTGCCATCCATGGCCAGCATCACTCGATCCATGATTCTGTGAACGCCCTTACATCCGTAAATGACATATTCACCTGGCTGAAAAACATAGGTCCTCCTTCTTTTCAAATTCTTCTCCATTCGTCCTTTCCAGTGAATGAGACGCACGCCTTCGGGGCGGTGCGCATTTGCAGTTAACCATAATTTACATATAGTTTATATCAAAAATTCCTTTTCGAAAAGTCAGTTTCGCACAATTTAATTGCATTTCGTTGTGATGGTGGTGACAGTTTAGGCTGGGGACCCGGAGGGGCGGCAACGGAGTCACAGTACTCCGAGATCGGTGAACTCTAAGCCGTGGCCCCTGCCTGCCGAAGCCGTGATGCCGTCTTCTTGCGAAGAATGGGGGATTTATGTATACTCTACCCTGTTGATGATCATAAAGGAGATTATTATGAACCTGCTTCAGAGTTTATATGCGCGTTACAAGGAAATCGTGCACTACCTGATCGTCGGGGTGCTGACGACCGTGGTGAGTCTCGGGGTCTACTATGGGCTCGTGCTGACGGTGCTGGATCCGGGGAATCCGCTGCTGCTGCAGCTGGCGAATATTCTGTCCTGGGTCGCGGCGGTGACCTTCGCGTATTTTATGAGCCGGAAATTCGTGTTTGAGAGTCACAGTACGAAGATGCGTGCGGAGGCGGCCCGCTTTTACATGTCACGTGTGGGCACACTGCTGCTCGATATGCTGATCATGTTTGTGACGGTGACACTGCTCGGCATGAATGACAAGCTGGCGAAGCTGCTGGTGCAGGTGGTCGTGACGGTGCTGAATTATTTTTTCAGTAAGTTTCTCGTGTTTGGGAAGGCGAAGGATGAAGCGCCGTGATGGCCGGAAGCCTGTTCGTTCATACTGTGGATATGAGGATATTGAGGTCTGCATGGCGACGGAAAAAGACATGCATAAAGGAGCTGTAAGATGGAAAAGCACAGTAAGCAGGGCAGGAGAGCCTGCCTGATCGCGTTTAGCGTCCCGGTCGTGGCGATGATTCTGATTTTTATTTTCCGGGGGATCTTTCCGTTCGGACAGGAAACCTTTCTGCGTACCGATATGTATCATCAGTATGCGCCGTTTTTCTCGGAGTTTCAGTATAAGCTCCATCATGGCGGTTCACTGCTGTACAGCTGGGATGTCGGTCTCGGCATCAATTTCAGCGCGCTCTACGCCTACTATCTCGCGAGCCCGCTGAACTGGCTGCTGCTCCTCTGCCCGAAGGGACTGATCCTCGAGTTCATGACCTATATGATCGTCGTGAAGATCGGGCTTGCAGGTGTTGCGATGTGCTGGTACCTGCGTCGCCGCTTTCCGCAGCAGACACTCGGCTGCAGCTTCATCGCGATTCTGTATGCGCTGTCCGGCTATATCTCTGCGTACAGCTGGAATCTCATGTGGCTCGACTGCATCATCCTGTTTCCACTGATCATGCTGGGGTTCGAACGTCTCGTGCGGGGGGAGAGCGCGATGCTTTATGTGATCGCACTGGGACTCTCGATTCTTTCGAATTACTATATTTCCATCATGACCTGCATCTTCATGGTCATCTACTTCATCTGTCTCAATGTTCTCGAGGGGATCGGAGATGCACGTGTCGTGGGACTTCGTGTCCTGCGCTTCGGGATCTACTCTCTGATCGCGGGCGGACTGGCAGCGGTGACACTGCTGCCGGAGATCTATGCGCTGCAGATGACGGCGTCGAGTGACGTGAACTTC
>SAMEA3663095__coassemble_1896_pt1 | contig 10687 bp, 11 predicted proteins | sample SAMEA3663095__metabat2_low_PE_024 | metagenome-assembled genome bin SAMEA3663095 (sample SAMEA3663095) | pig gut metagenome | biome: pig gut; feature: pig-associated habitat; material: faeces | place: France | collected 2012 | reverse complement strand
TTCAGCTGCGGATAAACTCTACATTACAGTAGACCTCGCCGGCAGGGCTCTGGAGGCTGACGATCAGCCCGCCGTCTGGTGACGATCCATATTTCGGAAGCATTGTATCCCCGAGCACGGCCGCCTTACGATACTCTGCGCGGATGCGACCAGCGTGAAAACGCTCTTTTCCACCGGCTGCCTCGGTGAGCACCTCGTCGGCGATCGCGATGTACTGTGCGTTGTTGACGTGATGATTACTGTCGATGTGATGCGGCTGCACGAGGATCGGTGCGGCTTCCGTGAGCACTTCCGGTTCCGTGATCTTTCGCTCGCTGGCCGGGAGCGCCAGCACATCCCGCATCTCGCCGAACGGCGTCAGCATATCCTCGGTGATTTTCGCAGGACGCATACGCTCGGTGTCATAGCAGAACCAGAGGCTGTCGGCGCGCAGGATGTAGGCACCGGCTTCGTCCTTGATCCAGAAGTTACGGTGTGCCAGCACGCCGCGGAAGGCATGCGGGCAGGTGCCGATCGTGAGGCGCTCACAGAGCTTCGGCATGCGCTCGATATAGATGTCCCAGTAGCTAAGCAGCCAGGCGCGCTTCATCTCCCGCAGATAATCGACCGTGAGGCCGACCTCCGTCGAGTGGAAGGTACTGCAGTCCTGCAGGTAATTCACGACCGAAAGTATCGTCGCCTGCTCATGCTCGTCTGTCTCGGAATAGCGGACCCGCTCGTTAAATTCGTACATGCGTTACTCTCCTTCTGTGCTGTTGTATGGAACTGTCTTCGCTTCGTCTGTGCCTGCAGTGCAGCCATCATGTGGCTGGACTGCGTCTGTGCCGCCAGTGCCGACGGCACCTGACTGCTTATGTTCTGTGCCCTCCGGATGCTCTGTGTGTTCGAGATCCTCCGTAGCACGTGCCCGTGCTTCGGCGTCCTCCTCGGCGGAGTGCGTGTGCATGTACGGCTTATCGAGCTGGATGATGCAGCGCACATCCGGATTCTCGATCTGCATCCGGTTCTGGATGCCGTGCAGGAGCTGGTTTTCTTCTTCCTTCGTCAGGTTCCATGGTGTGATGAGATCGAACACCAGGTAGATGAGCTTCTGCGTCTGCGCACCGTTGCTGCCCGCGACGAAGCTGTGCTTCGTATGCTTCTCTTTTACGAGCTGCGCGACGTCGGAGCTGTGCCGGATACGGAAATCGTGGAAGCTGCTCTCCGGGGAGAGCTCGGCGAGGATGTTCGCCAGCATTGCCCTGTAAAAGCGGGTCTCATCGTCGTTATGAATCGGGTCCATGTGAATCACCAGGTGGACGCCGAGCTGTGTTTCGCAGTCATGCTCGATCCGGTCGATGAGGTCATGGGCGCTTTCGATGTCGCTGCGGCCGTCCACCTCGGCATGGATGGTGGCCATGTACTGGTTCGGACCGTAGTTATGGACGATCAGGTCATGACTTCCGAGGATGCCCGGATAGCGCTCGACGAAATCGATGATGGTATAAAAGAGCTCCGGATCGATGGAGTCGCCGATCAGCGGTGCCAGGGTCTCCCGTGCGATGCCGACACCGTTCCAGAGGACGATCAGGGAGACGAGGAGGCCGACATAGGCATCGATGTTCCGGTCGAAGAAATGGAAAATCAGGAGGGACGCGAAGGTCGTCGCGGTCGTGAGGATATCCATGAAGGCATCCTGGCTCGACGCACGGTAGATGTTCGAGTCGATTTTCTCTGCGACGCGACGGTAGAACAGCGCGAGGCCGAGCTTCGCCAGCATGGAAACGAGCAGGATCACGGCGGCATAGATGCTGTAGTGCATTATCTCCGGATGCAGGATCTTCTGAAAGGAATCCTGCAGGGAGCTGAGGCCGACGTTCAGTACCAGGATCGAGACGATGAAGGCCGCGATGTACTCGATGCGCCCGTGCCCGAAGGGGTGATCCTCGTCGGCTTTCTTTCCGGCCATCTTCGAGCCGACCACGGAGATCACGGAGCTACCGGCGTCGGACAGGTTGTTAAAGCCATCGGCCATGATCGACACGGAGTTGATGATGATGCCGATGGAAATTTTAAATACAAAAAGGAGCAGGTTGCATACGATTCCCGTCAGACCTGCTCTCTCAGATATTTTCGTTCGTTCAGTATGTTCGTTCATATTCGCCTCTGTTAACTCATCCAACAGACTCTTGTTACGGCTGATGTCACCGCCCTGTGCTCACCCGGCGCTGTGCGATCGCACGACACGGATCTGTGCACTGCTGCCCTTCAGCGGGCCTCAGGATACATAAAACACCTGTGAGCGTTTTAGAATCATAAACGCTCACAGGTGTTTCGTCAAGTGAATTATCTGTGGCACGGTCAATCGGGTAATCTTCGTACTGTTCCGCCGAGCCACGCCTTGACTTAACTACGTTTGAACAGTAACATCTTCGACGTTTAGCTGTTCAGCTCTGCCGGATCGATCTGAAAGCCCTCCAGCTTCGAGGTGCAATGCGGGCAGCGGGTCGCCTTCACGTCGATCTCCGACATGCAGTACGGGCAGATCTTCGTGGTCGGAGCAGCTGGTGTCGGCTCCGCCTTCGGCTTCCGCAGGTGGTTGATCTCCTTCACGAAGAGGAAGACCACCAGTGCCATCACGAGGAAGGAAATCAGCTCGGTGAGGAAGGCACCATACGCGAATACTGCGCCCTGCTCGACCGCCTCGCTGTAGATCTTCGTGGTCTGTCCGGCGAGCGGGATGAACATGTTGGTGAAATCCAGCTTTCCGGTGAAGATGGACAGGATCGGCATGAAGAGATTGTCGACGACGGACTTCACAAGTGAGGTGAAGGCCGAGCCGATGATCATGCCGACCGCCAGATCGACCATGTTGCCCTTGATGGCAAACTCCTTAAACTCCTGTATAAAACGCTTCATATTTTCCCCCTGCGTCCGGAAGGACGGTTTCAACGTGGTTTACAGTTCTAAGATCAGTATATCAGTGCGCCGTCTGCGCCGACATAATGTGTGCCGGTGTAGTCCGAGAAAATCAGGTTCTTATCCATGAAGCCGTTTGCACCGATGTGGTAGAGCTTGCCGGAATCCACGATCCACTTGCTGAAGACTGGTGCGCCGTTTACGAGGTAAACGTGGCCGATGCCCCAGTCAGTGATGACACCGTTCGTGAGGAAGTCACCGCTGGTACTGGTTGACTGCGTGGTCGGAGTGTTGGTGCCGCTAGGACCTGCACTCGGTGTGCCCGGGGTACCCGGTGTGCCTGCAGTGCCCGGTGTCGGGATGGAAGAACCAGGTGTGTTATTTGTATTTACACCACTGTTGGTTGCAGCGGTGGAAGAAAGCTTCTTCATCGTATCTTCATCGATCTCGTAAAAATCGGACTCGGACTCAGAGAGCTCACCGGTCGACTTTCCATCCTCATCTTTACTCTTTGACTTCGCCTTGATCTTAAAGGTGTAGTCACCGGTCTTGCCATACTTCTTGATCTGCTGTGTGAGCTCGACCGACCCCTTGGTGGTTGTGGTGTCCACGGAAATACCGGTCTTCTTGTCATCACGGGTTACGGTGATGGTTGCTCTGCAGCTGTCGTCGGACGCATCCCAGGTGGCATAGATATGAATCTTGCCGTTGGCGTCCTCCTGTACATCCCAGTCTGCACCACCGATCTCGTAGTCCTTGGACTTGTCCTTGTCGCTGTCTGCATAGGCAGTGATCTGACCGAGTACGGCACCGGCTGGTGTCGAGGTCGCGACAACAGCGGCCATCATGATTGCGCTTAACTTACGTAATTTCATACTTTTTCCTCCATGGCGTCCATGTATTTTTGTGGGCTCGTCCCACTTTTTCGTATACTCTTATGTTAGCTTTTCAGAGGACAGATGGCAAGGAACATATTCAGTTCTTTTTCTTACAAAAAAATCCCAAGACCTTGATAACCAAAGTTCTGGGATCTTTCGCAGCGCTACCAGGATTCGAACCTGGGAATGACGGAATCAGAATCCGTTGCCTTACCACTTGGCGACAGCGCTATGTGTTTGTGTCGCTCGCTTCAAGCGACTCGTATATAGTACCTGACTTTAAAACATTTGTCAACAACTAATTTTAAAATTTTTCGGGGACCCGGAGGGGCCCGTAGGAGGTATAGTTCAGCCAGGGTCCCCGGCTTAGATTTTACCGGTCTCGGAGTATTGTGCCTCCGTTGCCGCCCCTCCGGGTCCCCTTAGCTGAACACTTATGCTTTCGTATAGTTCAGGAAGCCATCCGTGTACTCCTGGTGCCCGTCTGCGTCGATCCACATAGCTTCGAGGTCCTCGACCCGGAAGTCAGCACCGAGGGGACTGCTGCCCTCGCGGATGGACTGGATCAGTGCCTTGCCATCCTCGACCGGCATCATAAAGAGCGCGGTCGACAGAGCGTCGGCGAGGCCGGAATCCTCGGTCAGAATTGATACACTGCGATGATACTTCGCCGGATACAGGGTATCCGGATCGATGATGTGATGATAGCGCTGACCGTTCACGACGAAATAGCGCTCATAATCACCGGAGGTGACGAGGGAGCGGCCATCGAGGTAGCAGACGATCGCGTACTGGTCGCCGGTCTGGCCGTCGCGGTATTCCGGACTCTCCACCGGGCAGACCCACTTCGCGCCATCGCCTTTGATACCGATCGCACGCACATTACCGCCGAGGTTCAGGAGGAAGTTTTCCGAGCCCTCGTTCTGAATCAGCTTTGCAGCATTTTCCGTCGCATAGCCCTTGCCGATGCCGCCGACGTCCAGGCTCATCTCCGGGTCCTTCAGGTAGATAGTGCCGGCTGCGTCGTCGATGATGACATCCTCGATGTTTGTATGCTTCGCGGCTTCCTCCAGTGAGGCCTGATCCGGCAGCTCAGCGTGTGCCGGATCTTCGATCCCGGCTTCCCGCTTGTCATGCCAGAGATGCAGCACTGCGCCGTAGGCGATATTGACCCTGCCATCGGTGAGGGTGTAGACCTCCTTGCCCCATTTTATGAGGGAAAGGAGATCCGGATCGACCTTTACCGGCTGAATGCCGGCGTTGTCATTGACGGTTTTCAGGTTGTTGATGCCCTCGTAGTCGTTATAGATGTCGTAGAGCCTATGCTCCTTCAGGAGCTGTGCGTGGGAGCTCTCATAACACTTCTGGAAATCCGCTTCACTCTTCTCGAAGCCGATCTCCATCGAGACGGTGTCGAAGACATCCAGGAACTGCTTGTTGTAGCGCTCGAGCTTCGTCGCGCGGCTGCAGCCCGGCAGGCTGCAGGCCAGTGTTAGGCCGGCGCAGAGAAGCGCCAGCATTTGCTTCAGTTTTATGTTTCTCAATCGATGTTCTCTCTTTCGAAGGATGTAGGCGTAACGGTGCCGGCAGGGGGCCGCTCCCTGCCGGCACTGTTACGTGTACGCGGGAGGGGCTGTATGCGTTTCACTGCCGCTCTCTTTCGGATCGTGGGCAGCTGGAGACATTGGCCTCTGCTGCAGCTTAGAGCCGAGCATTCAGTATAGGGATGCGGGCGCCTTCTGTCAATGCCGGATGATCTTCCGAATCACGGAGAGGACGAGGCCGACGCCGCCGGCCATGAGGATCATCGCGCGGTTCACGACGAGGCGGGTGGAGGCAATGGCGAGGCCCACGATGACGGGCTGCGCAGATTCCATGATCGGGCTCAGGAGCAGGGCGATCACCTCCACGAGGAGCAGGAGGATGAAGGCGGTCATGCCGCGGCCGGTATCAATCGTTTCCAGCGTGCCGTAGCGCACATATTTCTTTCTGGAGAGCATCCAGAAGAGGGAGATCAGGCTGAACAGCGTGATGCTCGCGAAAACCGAGATGAAGGTGATTTCGGCGACATTGTGGTCCGTGATCATCGACTCGATCGGGCCGAGGGCGTTCAGGTTTTCGAGCGCCGGTACGACCATGAGAAGATACAGGAGGATCAGTGCGGCCACAGAGAAGAGCTGCAGGACACGGTTCACGCCCATGAGCATGCGGTCGCGGATGCCGCCATCGACTGGGCCATCCTCCTCTTCGTCGCCGTACGCTGTGTCACGGAAATAGGCGTCCTCTTCTTTCTCTTCCTGGTTCGGAAGTGGATTCGCATGGCGGTTTCGTACGCTGCCTGGTCGTCCGGTGGACGGCTCTGCCGCGAAATCAGAAGCAGCGCGCGGTGTGGAAGGCCGTGTGCTGCCGGAAGAGGCCATGTCTGCCGTGGAAGATGCGGTGTCAGCCACCGGGATCGTGATGGTCGTGGCGTTCAGCGTGGAGCCGGTGGACATGGACGGCTGCGTCCGTTCGGGCATGTCCAGCACGGGCTGCTGGGCTGTGTCGGTCGGCATGTAGGATGGGCTCAGAAGATGCGCGGCTTCGCTGTGCTTCGCGAACCAGTCCACGGCGTAGCTGCAGCTCGGATATGCTTTCAGCTGATTTCGCTCGAGGTAGGTGATAAGCCGCGCCATGAGCTTCCCGGCGAGCCCCCGACCACGCAGACTCGCATCGACATAGGTATGGGTGATTTCGACCGTCCCCGGCTCCTCTTCCATCGCCGGGAAATCGATCTCTGCCAGTGCCTGCTCTTCGTCATCCACCAGCACGATGCGGTTTTTATAGGTTCTGAATTCCATAGTTCACCTCCGATAATTGACAGTATTATAGCATAGACGCAAAAAAAGGCCACCGCCTGTGCGATGACCTTCTTTCTCTTTTTCTGATCTGCAGTACGTCGTTTCTTCGATGAAGTGAGGCATGTCGCAACTCAGAGCTTCTTCAGCATCGCGAGGATGTCTTCCTTCGGGCAGTAGCCGATCGACTGATCGATCATCTTTCCGTCCTGAATCAGCGCCAGCATCGGGATGCTGGAAACATTGAAGCGCATCGCGAGATCCATTTGCTCGTCGACATTGACCTTTCCTACCTTCAGCGTATCCGCATACTCCTCGGCGATCTCATGCACGATCGGAGACAGCATCTTGCACGGTCCGCACCAGTCCGCGTAGAAGTCGATCAGCACCGGCTTCGTAGAGTGAAGCACTTCGGTTTCGAAATTTGTTGCAGTGATTTTAAGCTCAGCCATACAGGCTCCTTTCTCTTTTCGGCCCTGCCGGTGGATGTGGCGGGCGTGGTCGTTTATGTGTTTCGCCAATGCTGTCAGCCGGATCGTTCGTCACTGGACGGAGAGCGCCTGGCTGCTCGACGCATCGCGCACTCAGTCCTTCAGTGATTTGTAGTACAGCATGCAGTGACAGAAACCCTCATAGTTTGGGTCGGCGATCTGGTCCTTAAATTCCTTACACATGCACTTCGTCTCTTCCGTACGCTCGAGGCGGCATGGACAGTAGCCACCAGTGCGCTTCAGACCTTCACGGACGGTATTCACCACATCCTGATCCAGATTCAGTTCTATTTTCATGTTTCTCACCTCGTCTTTCTGCTGGATGATGGCGGGTGCTTATGGAAAAACATCCGGTGCCGTGAAAGCACCGGATGTGTAGCTTCGCTGGCTCTTTCGGAGGCTTACGATGGCGTTTCGGCTGCGATTTCGTTAAGCCTTCCAGAGGCTGTGGAGGTTACAGTAGGCGTAGACCGCCTCCACCTCGTCGCCCGCACAGAGTGCGAAGTCTGCGACCGGCTTCTCGCCCGGATGCAGTTCCTTATGCTGATAGCCCTGCTTCGTAAAGACGGAGATCCACTCGATGTAGTGCTCCGGCAGCATCGGATGCTCCACAGAGCCGACCTGTACATGCACGATCCCGTTCTCTACGCTCCATACCGGAACATGCTTCTCCCGTGCACCGTCACTGGTGCCGGCGATGAGCTCCGTCATCGGCTCGCCGCAGCAGACCACCGGGACGCCGCTGTCCTTTGCTTTTAAGACGATGTTTCCACAATGCTTACAAATATAATACTTCTGCTCCATGTTACGATCTCCTTTCTTCGTAGTGTTGAGTTTATGATCATGGCGATGGTCTTCTGCTCCCACCGTCGTGTACGTTTATGCTTATGGCGATGCTCTTCTGTACTCACCGTCGTGTGCGTTCATCCTTCGATGAGGTCACATTCTGCCAGTGTTCGCCCGGATAAACGTACAGTGCTATGAAACATAGCGGATCAATAGTTCTCTGCGTGCACCTCGAAATAGCTCTGCGGGTGGTTGCAGGTCGGGCAGACCTCCGGGGCCTTCTCGCCGATGACGATGTGTCCGCAGTTGCGGCACTCCCAGACCTTGACCTCGCTCTTCGCGAAGACCTCGGCCATCTCGACGTTATGCAGCAGTGCGCGATAGCGCTCCTCGTGATGCTTTTCAATCGCGGCTACGAGGCGGAAGCGGTGAGCGAGCTCAGGGAAGCCCTCTTCCTCTGCGGTCTTCGCGAAGCCCTCATACATATCGGTCCACTCGTAGTTCTCACCCTCGGCGGCTGCCTTCAGGTTCTCAGCGGTATCCCCGATGCCGTTCAGCTCCTTGAACCACAGCTTCGCATGTTCCTTCTCGTTGTCCGCCGTCTTCAGGAACAGCGCAGCGATCTGCTCGTAGCCGTCCTTCTTCGCCTTCGAAGCGAAGTAGGTGTACTTATTGCGTGCCTGCGATTCGCCGGCGAATGCCTCCATCAGATTCTTCTCGGTTTGTGTGCCTGCATACTTATTCTTTTCCATCACATATCTCCTTTCGTGCTTTAATCATATCATCATTATACCAGCTTCGCAAAAGGCCGGCGCAGGCCGGCCTCAGAGTTTATAAAAACTTTCGAATTCATGGCTCATTATTAAACAGCGTGTTCAGATTCATAGCTGTCTGAAAATAGGGGCAACTAAAATCTCTTGTGTCCTTGACAAGGGGACTATTCATACGCCGCAATTTGCAGTACTGCAACTTACCGCCTATACAGTTTTTGCGTATGTGCATTACCAATTACGGCTTACGCTTCGGATACGCGCTTATCTGCAGGTGCTCTGTGTTCTCTTAGCTTGCGAGATCGGCATCAGTGGCAGCCGTGATTGCCGCAGCCGTGACTGCCACAGCTGTGTTCGCCCTCGCCGTGCTCGTGATCATGGTGGTTACAGTGCACATCCGGGTTATAGCCGAGATTTCCAGCGATGAGTGCATTGACCGCTGCATCTGCGTCCCCGCTGACCCCACCGAAAAGACGGATACCGACCTCGGCGAGTGCCATTTGTGCACCACCACCGATGCCGCCACAGATCAGTGCATCGACACCGAGCTGCATCAGGAAGCCTGCCAGTGCGCCGTGGCCACTGCCGTTCGTATCCACTACTTCTGCACGAACGATTTCGCCGTTTGCGACATCGTAGATCTTAAACTGTGCGGTATGTCCGAAGTGCTGGAAAATCTGTCCGTTTTCATAGGTTACTGCAATTCTCATGATGATATTTCCTTTATGATCACTGGTTAAACCAGAGGTACAGCAAGTGCCGGATTTACCCGCGCTGCCGCATTCGCTTCCAACATCTGGCGTTTCGCTGATGTCATCCTGGCCTGCTTGAGATCCACGAGACGGATGACCTCGTACTCATCGAGCGTCAGCAGAATCGGAGCGCTCTCTGCCACATTGCATGGGCAGAATCGCTCCACCCTGGGCGCACTGCAGATTCAACAGCATCATGGCGGTCTCGGCATCGCTGTATCCTCCTTTATTTCCGGTATATACCGATTATGCGCAATCAGAAGGGAAAAGTCAATCCGCGAATCGAATATTGACAAGCACGCTGTTTTTTTGTATTATAATTTGGTCCTGCCGGTATGGCGGAATAGGCAGACGCTCAGGACTTAAAATCCTGTGACCAGTGATGGTCGTGTCGGTTCGACCCCGACTACCGGCATTAGAGGATGGTTCGAGAGATCCATCCTCTAGTGTTATAAAATGGAGATGTACCCAAGTGGCCGAAGGGGGCGCACTCGAAATGCGCTAGGCCGGTTAAACGGCGCCAGGGTTCAAATCCCTGCATCTCCGCTCAATGAAAAGCCTGAAACCGATGGAATGAAGGATTCCATCGGTTTCAGGCTTTTTTGCGTCGGAATATACACATAAAGGCCGTTTTTTGGTTTTTGCAGAGATATTCCTATACATAATTTTTAAAATGATCCTTGCGTGTACAGTTCGATTAAAACTATAGTTTCAGCCGGGTGATTTCCTCACCCGGCTGAGCTGTTACTGCGAATCACGCGGCGGTTTCTGCGATCGGCCCCGCTTCCGTCGTCTGTGGCGGCGCGACCGGTCCGACCTCCGGGCCGGCATTTTCCGTTTCCTTTACGGATGTGCCACCGTTATGTCGATCAGACGAATCGTTCTGATCAGAGCTGTCCGCTTTTCCGGAGGAAGTATGCTTATCCGAAGACACATTCGTATCCGAGTTGCCATTTGAACCACCGTTTCCGAACGAGGTGTTCTTATCGGAAGCCTCCGGCTCGTTCGAATGCTCGTCCTTCTTCGATTCCTCGCCCTTCGAAAGCTCCTCGATGGTGCTCTCTTCTTCCGTCGTCTGGTCGTTCGCCGTCACTTCGGTGGATTCAAGCGCAGATTCGCTCTCTGCTGCCGCGGCGGTTTCCGGTGCCGGCGTCTCCACAGCCGCAGCCGGATTCTGACCACTGTTTCCGGAATTTCCGCTGTCGCCGCTGTTCGCGGCTCCCTCTGCTGCCTTCGTCACACCGGTGCCGCCACCGATCTTCGGGATGTCTGCAT
>SAMEA3663095__coassemble_1864_pt1 | contig 10899 bp, 9 predicted proteins | sample SAMEA3663095__metabat2_low_PE_024 | metagenome-assembled genome bin SAMEA3663095 (sample SAMEA3663095) | pig gut metagenome | biome: pig gut; feature: pig-associated habitat; material: faeces | place: France | collected 2012 | reverse complement strand
TGCCGACACGCCGGCCTGCTCCGCCATCTTCGCGAACTCGACCGCCGTATCGTCCGTTTTCTGAAAGCCCTTTCGGAACTTCACCGTCACCGGCTTATGGCAACGCTCTACCATCGCATGCAGAATCTCATACGCCAGCTCCGGATGGTTCATCAGATCACTTCCCTCATGATTGTTCACGATCTTCGCCACCGGACAGCCCATATTTACGTCGAGGATATCGAAACGATCCTCGATCCGGGACGCAATCTCCGCCATAATCTCCGGATCGGAGCCGAAGAGCTGCACCGCCACCGGATGCTCATCCGCCCCGGTCCGCATCAGCTCCTCGGTATTCTTATTATGGTAGAGGATCGCCTTCGCACTGATCATCTCCGTCGTCGTAAGACCGACCCCCATCTCCCGCAGGATCGTCCGGTACGGAAGATCCGTCACCCCCGCCATCGGTGCCATCGCCACATTGCTTGGGAGCTCCACATTTCCAATTTTCATATATTAATCATCCCCAAAAAGCGTATGGTACGCGGTCTGCTCCGCATTCGGGTCATCCGGCATCACCGGCATGTCCCAGGAACCCGTCATCCGGATCCCGCCCTGCTCCGACTCCGCGACGACATCCTGGTTCGATGTCTCCGCCGCGGACGTCCTCACCTCTTCCGAAGTCGCTCGACGCACCTCCGCATGGCCCTCCGGATTATTCGCACCCGGCTCCGCCTGCATGTCCGCCTCTGTCAGCTCCTCGGAAGACCGTCCTCTCCCATGCAGCGTCTCCAGCGCCTGGTAGTAGGTCTCCAGCTTCGTAAACAGCGCCTCATAGCGCGTCGCCAGCTCCCCGATCTTCTTCTGTGCCTTCGCATCATCGAAACGAAGATCATCCTCCTCGTGCATCGACTTCAGTACCAGCTTCTGCTCCGCATTAAACGACATCAGAAAGACCCCACCGATCTCCTCGACATAATCCACCGCGATCAGCTTCAGCTCCTTCTGCACATCCTCCGGCAGATTCCCATACTCCGGATTCAGATAATACTTCTGATGATAGGCATTCGCCGCACACAGCACCACATCTTCTCTCATCATCGCACCTCACTGTTCTAAAAATCATCCGCATTATAACATCCATTCACCGTTCTGCAAAGTTAAGAAAAAGGAAAAGGGCGACTGCAGATGCAGTCGCCCTCCTGTGCGTATGATTTAGCGAACCAGCAGCTTCGCGATTCGATACTGCTCCTCGTTGATATCCTTCTTCATCTGAAGTGCTTCCTGGATAGCATAATCAACGAACTCGCCATGCTTATAAGCCACAAGGCGATTCGACTTACCCTCATGCAGAAGCTCTACGGCACGTGCACCCATCATCGATGCATAGTAACGATCCTTACAGGTCGGTGAGCCACCACGCTGGATATGTCCGAGAATGGTTGCTCTCGTCTCGATACCCGTCGCTGCCTCGATGCGCTTCGCCATCGATGTGCTGTGGCCGATTCCCTCGGCGTTGATGATGATATAGTGCTTCTTGCCTCTCTTACGTGCCTCGATGATACGGTTGATGATCGCCTGCTCATCGCCATCGTAGCGCTCCGGAAGCAGGATCTCCTCCGCGCCGTTCGCCACACCACACCAGAGTGCGATGTAACCGGCACGACGACCCATGACCTCGATGATCGAGCAGCGCTCATGTGAGGTCGAGGTATCACGCAGCTTATCGATGGCCTCCATCGCGGTATTGATGGCGGTATCGAAACCAATCGTATAATCCGTACATGCGATATCGAGGTCGATCGTGCCCGGCACACCGATGGTGTTGATGCCGAGTGCACTCAGCTTACCCGCGCCACGGAAGGAGCCGTCACCACCGATGACGACCATGCCATCGATGCCATGCTTACGGCAGATCTCGGCACCACGTGCCTGACCCTCCGGCGTTGTAAACTCCTGACATCTCGCCGTATAGAGGATGGTACCACCACGGCTGATGATATCGGATACAGAGGTCGTATCCATATCGACGATCTCCTCCTGCAGAAGACCCGCATATCCTCTCATGATACCCTTTACCTTGATGCCCTCGTGAATCGCCGTACGAACAACACTACGTACACAGGCATTCATACCTGGCGCATCACCACCGGATGTCAGTACACCAATCGTCTTCACAGCTTTCGTCGCCATAATCCTATCCTCCAGATATATTTACATTCTCCCTAAACACACTAGCAAGCGAGATTGTGATAGCTTTCACAAACTCGCACTTATAATAGTTTAGTTTTGTACTTTTTTCAATACCTTATATGAAACTCGAACGTTTTTTTCGCCGAGAAGCTGATCGAGGCTTTCCATCAACACCGGATCGAGCTGCACCGCATGCTGACGGTCGAGGCGTTTCACGGCCTTTTCCTGACGGAGATAGATCGCCACGCCATCTTCCCCGGGGTGTGCTCTCAGGAGCTGTTCCAGCGCCTGCTGCTCAGCAAAGTACTGGTTTTTATCCTGGAGCTGCAGCCAGAGCTCCTTCGGTGCCTCCGCGAAGGTATAGATCCGATCGGCGATCAGCTTACTGTCCTTCTCGCCGGAGCCGTCGACATGTCCCTCGATAAAGAGCTTCGCATCCGGCGCGAGCAGTGCACGCATCGTCTGGTAGGTCTTCGGGAAGACGACGACCTCCACGGTACCCATCCGGTCCTCGAGCTGCAGGAAGGCCATCTGCTGCTGTTTCCGGGTGGTCTTCATCTGCAGCTCCGTGAGGATCCCGCCGATCGTCACCTTCTGCTGATCACGAAGCGGCACGGTGCCTGTCTCATCGTCCCGGCGGAAGTCCGCACTCGTGGCAGAGACATTGGCATCCATCACGGCGCGATAGGCATCCAGCGGATGGCCGCTCAGATAGAAACCGAGCGCCTCCTTCTCGTACTGCAGCAGCTCCTCCTTCGAATACTCCGGCAGCTTCGGCATGCGGATACGGAACTCGCCCGCCTCCTGATTATCCTCCCCGAGGAGATCCGCGAGGGTCATCTGACCCGCCATCGAATTCTGCTTTTCCTTCACACGGCCTTCGATGATGGTCGGAAGGATCGCGATCTTCTCCCGGCGGTTGCCCGGGAACGGATCGAGCCCGCCCGCCTGGATGAAATACTCGATGGCGCGGCGGTTGATCCCCTTCTCCGAGACACGGACGACGAAATCCTCGAAGTCCTTATACGATCCGTGCTGCTGCCGCTCCTTCACGATAGCCTGCGCAGCGCTCCGACCGACGCCCTTTACGGCACTCAGACCATAGCGGATCGCCCCTTCTGTGGAGACCGAGAATCCGATCTCCGCCTGATTCACATCCGGCGGCAGGATCGCGATGCCGAGCGTGCGTGCCACATCGAAGTACTCGGCGGTCTTCCCCATGTTATCCATATAGGAGGTCATGAGCGCCGCGAAAAACTCGGCCGGATAGTAGCAGCGAAGGTAAGCCGTCTGGTAGGAAACGACGGCATAGCAGGCCGCATGCGACTTGTTGAAGGCATACTTCGCGAAGTCGATCATCTCGTCATAGATGTGGTTCGCCGTCGCCTCATCGATGCCCCGCGCGATGCAGCCCGGGATGTGCTGCTCCGGATTACCATAGACGAAGTTCTTCCGCTCCTCCTCCATGACCTTCGTTTTTTTCTTGCTCATGGCACGGCGCACGAGGTCCGAGCGTCCCATCGAGTAGCCGGCGAGATCACGCACGATCTGCATGACCTGCTCCTGGTAGACGATACAGCCATAGGTCGTCTCGAGGATCGGACGGATCTCCGGGCAGTCGTAGCTGATCGATTCCGGGTGCTCCTTGCCCTTTATGTACTTCGGGATGAAGTCCATCGGACCCGGTCGGTAGAGTGCGACACCGGCGATGATGTCCTCGATGCCCTCCGGCTTCAGCCGCTTCATGAAATTCTTCATGCCGGCTGACTCGAGCTGGAACACACCCTCACAGTGCCCGCCCGAAATCATCTGGTACACCTTCGGATCGGCATAGTTCATGTTCTCGACACTCAGGTCTGCATGATGCAGCTTATTCACATCCCGGATGGCATCCTTGATGACCGTCAGATTCCGAAGTCCTAGGAAATCCATCTTGAGAAGCCCCAGCTCCTCGATCGTCGTCATCGTAAACTGCGTGGTGAGGGTGCCATCTGCCGCCCGCGATACCGGCACGTACTCCACCAGCGGCTTTCCGGAGATCACGACGCCGGCCGCATGCATGGAGCTGTGGCGCGGCAGTCCCTCGAGACGCTTACTCATATCGATGAGGCGATGCGTCTCCGGATCCTCCTCATACATCTTTCGAAGCTCCGGATTCGACTGAAGTGCCTTATCGAGCGTGATGTTCAGCTCATTCGGCACCTGCTTCGCGATCATATCACACTTCGCATATGGAATATCCAGTACACGCCCGACATCACGGATGACACCGCGCGCGGCGAGCGTACCGAAGGTGATGATCTGCGACACACAGTCCTTACCATACTTCCGGGTCACGTACTCGATCACCTCCTGCCGGCGCTCATACTCGAAGTCCATATCGACATCCGGCATGGTGACACGCTCCGGGTTCAGGAAACGCTCGAAGACGAGATTGTAACGCATCGGGTCGATATCCGTGATGCCGATGCAGTACGCGACGAGGGAGCCCGCCGCCGAGCCTCTGCCCGGCCCCACCGCGATATCGTGCGTCTTTGCATAGTGCACATAATCCCAGACGATCAGGAAGTACTCGACGAAGCCCATGCTCGCGATCGTATCGAGCTCATAGTCGAGACGTGCCCGGTACTGCTCGCCATCCGCGCCGTAGCGCGCCCGGAGGCCATCCTCACAGAGCTTTCGGAGATAGCCCGTCGTGTCATAGCCCGCCGGCACCTGATAGCCAGGCACATGGTAGTGTCCGAATTCAATGCTTACATTACAGCGCTCTGCGATTTTATGGGTGTTGTCGAGGGCTTCCTCCGCATACGGAAATAAAGCCCGCATCTCCTCCTCGGACTTGATATAGAACTGCCCACCCGGATAGCGCAGACGATCCTGGTCTGTGATTTTCTTTCCGGTCTGGAGACAGAGCAGGATATCGTGCGGCTCTGCATCCTCCTTCCGGGTGTAGTGGATATCGTTTGTGGCGACCAGCGGAATCCCGGTTTCTTCATGTAACTGAAGTAAGCCTGCATTGACCTTCCGCTGCTCCGGATAGCCATGATCCTGAAGCTCGAGGTAGAAGTGCTCCGGCCCGAAGATGGAGAGGTAGCGCAGCGCCGCCTTCTTCGCCTCCGGATACATATTCCGGGTGAGGTTTCGTGACACCTCGCCGGCGAGGCAGGCGGACAGGGCGATGATGCCCTCGTGGTAGCGCTCGAGCGTCTCGAAGTCGACACGTGGCTTATAGTAGAAGCCGTCGATGAAGCCCGTCGACACGATCTTCATGAGGTTCGCGTAGCCCTGGTTATTCTCGGCGAGCAGCACGAGATGGTAGTAGCGGTCCTCGCCCTTTCCGACCTCCCGATCGAAGCGGGAGCCGCCCGTGAGATAGACCTCACAGCCGAGGATCGGCTTGATTCCCTGCTTCTGCGCCTCCTTATAGAAGTCGATGACACCGTACATCACACCGTGATCGGTGATGGCCATCGAATCCATCCCGAGCTCCCGGCAGCGCGCGATCATCTCCGGGATCCGACCGGCGCCATCGAGAAGGCTGTAGCTTGTATGAACATGTAAATGCGTAAAGGCCATCATACCCTCCAGTAAAAACAGATGCCTCTATTGTAGCATAGAATATACGCGAATGTTTGTTCTTTTTTGTACAAAAATTAAGGGAGACGCCTTTCGGCGTCTCCCTCCGTAATATTCAGCTCTTAAGCCTCCGCTCCGCAGAGATACTCTGTGATGCTCTTCAGTGCAGCATCCTCATCTTCACCGTCTGCGCTGACTACCAGCTCCTGTCCGTTGTCAAGTCCCAGTGCCATCATCCCCATGATCGACTTGGCGTTGACCTTACGTGGACCATCAGCCATATAAATGCGTGATTCAAAGCGGCTGGCAATTTGAACAAGCATCGCGATCGGATGCTCATCCGGTTTTTTCGGTAACTGAACTACTACATTTGTATCCTTCATATAATCCTTCCTCGAAGATAGAACTCGCGTTAAACGCTCCTCCCTGGATGCAAGCATCACTTCACCGAACGCTCTTCGCTATCTTTACACTATATACCCGCGGTTTTTCCCCTTAACTCCGACGCGATCCTGGAAAGCTTCCGAAGTCGATGATTGGCACCGCTCTTTCCAATCGGTTCCGAGAGGCAGGCTGCAAGCTCGGTGAGGGTGGCATCCGGATTCTCCAGACGCTTCTCCGCGATCTCACGCAGTCCCAGCTCCAGGTTCTGAAGCCCGATCTCCCGGTCGATCAGTTCGATATCCTCCACCTGGCGAATGCCGGCGGATACCGTCCGCTGCAGGTTGGCTGTTTCACAGTTCACCTGGCGGTTGATCTTCTCACTGACCTCCTTGAGTATTCTGACATTCTCAAGCTCCATGAGGCCATCCACAGCACCCATCAGCTTCAGTACATCCGAAATCTGCGCAGCATCCTTCAGATACACAACCAGATGCCCGCCCCGCTCCATGATACGTGGCTCGAGGCCGAAGCTTCGGAAGACGTCGATGATCCGATCCGCCTCCTCTGCTCCACCGCAGACCAGCTCAAGATGATAATCCTTCGTCGGATCCGTGATCGACCCCGCACTCAGGAAGCGCTCCCGAATGAAGTCCCGCATCTCGAGATCCTTCGAACCATTGCTAACCATATTAATGTCTTTTTCAGAGACTGTAAAGTCTTTTTTGCGTAGCTCCTGTTTCACTCTGGCTGAAAAAGATGTTCTCGTCTTCGCTTCTGCGCCCAACTCTGCCTCCATACACTGTTCGTTCTGGTATATTTTACACGTCCTCTCCGAACGGCTTCTGTTCCAGGTCCTGCGCGCACCGGTCTGGACTGTGCTGCTCCGCACCGCTCAGCGTTCGATATCCCGGTGGTCGATGCGCAGTCCGTAATCCGCCGTTTTCTTCAGGCGCTCATAGAGGAGCTCTGCGATGGTGACGGAGCGGTGATGACCGCCCGTACAGCCGACGCCGATCACGAGCTGATTCTTTCCCTCCTCGATATAATGCGGGATCAGAAAGCAGATCATATCATAGAGCTTCTGGAGAAATTCTTCTGCGACGCCGTCCTGACAGACGTAATCGCGCACACTCTGCTCGAGGCCGGTATGGCTCCGAAGCTCCGGATCGTAGTAGGGATTCGGCAGGAAACGTACATCGAACAGCAGATCTGCATCCTCCGGAATCCCATTCTTAAAGCCGAAGCTGAGGATCGTCACCTGCAGATTCTCATATGCCTTCTGACCCTCGAAGATATCCGCGAGCTGTCCGCGCAGCTCCTTCGTGAGCAGATGCGAGGTATCGATGATGTAGTCGGCCTTTTCCTTGAGCCAGCTCATCTCCTTCCGCTCCGCCTCGATGCCGGTTTCGACACGGCCATCCTTACTGAGCGGGTGCGCACGCCGGGTCTCCTTGAAGCGCTTGAGGAGGGTTTCGTCGGAGGCATCGAGAAATACGATTTCGTAGTCGATGCGTCCCCGGATGTCCCAGGTGTCGAGCACCTCCTTCAGCAGCGGCAGATCCCTGCCGGAGCGCACATCGATCCCGAGTGCCGCCTTCGTGATCTGCTCATGACCGTCGACGATCAGCTCCGCGAATTTATCGATCAGCGGAATCGGCAGATTGTCGACACAGTAGTACCCCATATCCTCGAGGGACTTCAGTGCGATCGTCTTGCCGGCGCCACTCATCCCCGTCACGATTAAAAGTTTCCCCATAGCTTCACCTCCGGTGTCAGCTCTACGTGCTGCTCCAGGAGGACCCGCTTCCGAACCTCTCCGATCAGCCAGTAGATGTCTGCTGCCCGCGCGGTTCCGTCGTTGATGACGAAGCCGCAGTGCTTCTCGCTCACCTGCGCACCGCCGTGCCGGAAGCCACGGAGTCCTGTGTCCTCGATCAGCTTGCCGGCGAAGTAACCCTCCGGCCGCTTGAAGGTCGATCCCGCCGAAGCCTTGTCGAGCGGCTGCTTCTCCTTCCGCCGGTTCTGGAAATCGGCCATCCGCGCCTTTATCTCCGCCGGGTCTCCCTTTCGCAGTGCCAATGTCGCCGCCACGACGATATACCCTCTCTCGGGGATCACGCTATGCCGGTAGCCGAGCGCAAGCTCCGCCGGCGTCAGGGTCCGAAGCTCCCCTTCCGGTGTCAGGACGTCCACGGAGTACAGCACATCCTTCATCTCCGTGCCATACGCACCCGCATTCATCGTCACCGCACCGCCGAGGGTGCCCGGGATGCCGCGGAGTGCCTCCATACCGCTGAGCTCCTGCGTCGCTGCAAACTGCGCCGCCTTACTGAGCAGGGTGCCGGCCAGCACACGGAGATAGTAGATTTTCTCTTCGGCTGCTTCGTTCACTGCAGCACTGTTCTCAGATTCCGCAGCGTCCGACGCCACGCGCGCAGCTGTTCCGATCGAGGACGACAACCCGCGAAGCGGTGATGCCGCGTCGGAAGCATTGGCCTCTGGAAGAAGCTCGATGCCCTCCAGCGCACGGCCGATCTCTACGACGACATGATCGACGCCGGCATCGCTTACCAGCAGATTCGTGCCGTTTCCGATGATGTCATACGGGAGCTTCTCTTCGTGGAGGAAGCGAATCAGCTTCTGAAGCTCCTCGATATCCTCCGGAACCACATAGACCTTTGCCGGGCCACCGACCCGGAAGCTCGTATGCTGCTTCAGAGGTTCATTTTTCAGTATTTTCATAAATCAGTTTCCGTTCTTCATGTTTGCGGTGACACGCTCGTAGAGCACCTGCGCCGCGTTGTAGCCCATCTTCTTCGCACGGTTGTTGACCGCAGCACACTCGACGATGATGGCGACATTACGCCCCGGGCGAACCGGAATATCGTAGCAGATCACCTTGTTGCCGAGGAACTCGGTGTAATTATCCTTGAGGCCGAGACGGTCGTAATCCTTATCCTTCGACCAGTCAGCGAGCTTGATGACCATGTTGATGCTCTGGGTATCCTTCACGCACTCGACACCGAACATCTGCTTGACGTCGATGATCCCGATGCCGCGCAGCTCGATGAAGTGACGTGTGATATCCGGCGCACTGCCGACGAGGGTATCATCGGAGACCTTGCGGAGCTCGACGACGTCATCCGCCACGAGACGATGTCCACGCTTTATGAGCTCGAGCGCGGCCTCAGACTTACCGATACCGGAATCGCCCATGATCAGCACGCCCTCACCATATACATCGACAAGCACGCCGTGCACGGAAATCATCGGTGCCATCCGGACCTTCAGCCAGCTGATGATCGTCGCCTCCAGCTCCGTCGTCATACGCGTCGACTGCAGCAGCGGGATCCCCGCATTGCGGCACGCATCGATCATGCAGCTGTCCGGCTCGATCCCACGTGCATAGATAATGACCGGAATCGGATACTTCGACAGCGCTGCATACTTCGCACGGCGCTCCGGTGCATCGAAGGTCATCAAGTACGCCGTCTCTACATTACCGATGATCTGCACACGCTCAGAATCAAACTGGTCGAAAAAGCCCGCAAGCTGTAACGCCGGACGGTTCACATCCGGAATCGTGATATATTTATGGTCTGTATCGATATCTGGTGTCAGATTTTTGAGTCCTTCCTTCTCGATCAGCTCTGTAACACTCACCTTATCTACTGTCTGCATCTTCGTCTCTCCTTCATGTCTCTTCCTCTGGCCGATTTCATCCGAACCAGGTTCTGCCTGTCGACATACTAAAGTTAGTATATTTTGTTGAAGGGTAAAAATCAACTGCGAGGGGCACACAGCACACTATGCTATAACCGAAGCCGGGCCGTGGTGGAATGGAGGGCCGGCTTCAGAATCTACGTTTCAGTTTTCCGGCGCGTATGTAAATGGCAGGTCGAGGAGCTTCTGCTGAAGCGCGACGGCTTCCTGTCCGGGAACGCTGGAGTAGAGAGTGATCGTGCCTGCAGCGGCGGAAGCATTGACGAGATGCGCTTCCTGAAGGCGACGCTTCGTTTCGCGGGCGGTTCCATAGGCACCGTCATAGAAGGTGAAGTCGTAGCCGAGGGCGTTTCGGATGGCATCCATCGCGAACGGGAAATGGGTGCACCCGAGGACGACGCTGTCGACGAGGAGGCCGTCACCGCCGTCTTCTTTTTTACGGAACGGACGAAGAAGGTCCTGAAGATAGTCGAGGAGCTCGTCTGAGTTTTCCTTTCCGGCTTCCACGAGCGGCACGATGCCTGGCGCGGCGACCGGATGGATCTCGGCAGCATCACGGAAGCGACCGATCAGGTGGTGCAGCCGCTCGCCGTGAATGGTGGATGCGGTCGCAAGCACGAGTACGCGCGGATGTTTCGTTTCGGCGTGATCCACCGCAGACTTCACCGCCGGCTCCATACCGATGATGATGAGTTCCGGATACTTCGCACGGAGCCAGTCAGCCGCGGCAGAGGTCGCTGTGTTGCAGGCGATGACGATGGCCTTGCAGCCATGTGCCAGAAGGAACTGAACATTGGCATCCGACATCTCACGGATACGCGCCTCCGGCTTATCGCCGTAGGGCGCGTGGATGCTGTCCCCAAAGAATATATAATTTTCGTTCGGCATATCGTGGCGGAGGATCCGAAGGACGGAGATCCCACCGACACCAGAATCGAAAACGCCGATCGGAGAGCTTGAATTCATATGATTTACTTCCTGTTATATTGCTGTTATATTGCATTCGTACTAATATTCGTATCTTAGTTCATTTGGTGTGGTTCC
>SAMEA3663095__coassemble_1772_pt1 | contig 11486 bp, 8 predicted proteins | sample SAMEA3663095__metabat2_low_PE_024 | metagenome-assembled genome bin SAMEA3663095 (sample SAMEA3663095) | pig gut metagenome | biome: pig gut; feature: pig-associated habitat; material: faeces | place: France | collected 2012 | reverse complement strand
GCGGCACTAGGCCCTCTGCAATCGCTGAGTTTTCTTCATGAAAACTCAGCGTTGCAGAGGGTGCTAAGGAAAATGTACCAAGTGCCGCTAAGGGGACCCGGCTTGATTTCACACGGTCTCTTCGTATGGCTTCCGGCTGCCGTCCGCCGAGCCACGTCTTGACTTAACTACGCTTGAACAGTAACACCGACCTCGTAGTACTGCGCTTCAGTTATCGGTCCTTCGGTTTTCGTGATCAATGCTTTCTTCAGATGAATTTACTGGTGGAGCAACCTTGTCCGCTATGTTCGGGTTTACTTTTTCAGATTTTCTGGTTTTCCTGCGGCTGCGGATGGCCTTCACGATGCGGTAAATAATGAAAAAGAGGATCGCGAGGACGAGGAGTACCGGGATGCTCGCCAGGAACCAGATGAGGAAGCTGGTGACGGCGTCACCGAGGTCTTCGAGGTTCGATTCGAGGTTTGCCTGTACACGGCTCCAGAAGCCGCTCTTGTCCGAGGCGGTGAGGACGGTGGTTTCGCTGACATCGACCGTGACCGTGGAGTAATCGACCTGGTTATCGTAGCGGCGGAGGTCGGATTCGAAGCTGTCGAGCTGGTAGCGGATCTCCGACAGGCGTTGTTCGATGGCGATGACGGCGTCGACGGATTCGGCCTTCGCCATGAGCTGAAGCAGTCGGTCATATTCTGCCTGGAGGGCCTTCTTCCTAGATTCGGTGTCATGATACTGGAGGGTGATGTCCTGGGTATACTCGTACTTTCTTGTGAGATTGGCTTCTCCCTCAGCGAAGCTCAGGAAGCTGTCGACCTGTGGCTTCGGGATGCGCAGGGTGAAGTAGGCGCTGCGGCGACGGTCGGTATAGGCGTTACCGCTTACATCGCTGGACTCGATGTAGCCGCCAAGTGCGGTCGTCTTACTCTGAATATCCTGTACGAAGGTATCGAAATCGGTAGTCTCGAAGCTGAGGTCGACGTTTCGGATGAGCTTACGGGAATCCGGGATCTTCGTGGTATCGACCGAACCGTCGGCGCCGGTGCTGTCTGTGCCGGTATCGCCGCGTTCCTGCAGCGAAACGCTGTTCATTTTCATATTCGCTGCGCTGTCGTAGTCGGCGACGGCCTCTTCTGCTGAGGCTTCGTTATACATGCCACCGCTGGCAGCTGCCATCGTCTCACTTACATAAGCGCTTTTACTGGCACTGGCACCACAGGCCGTGAGGCCGGACACCAGCAGAAGGCCGGCAGCAGCGAGCGCCAGCAGGCGCACGCTGGTGTTGTTCAGGCGCTTCCGTTTCATTATGGTGGTATCACTCTTTCTTTTCATGGTCAGCTCCTTTCTGTATGGCCATGTGTTTTTCTTATTTCCAGATCGCTGGATCGATGGCTTCTACGAGGCTTCGGATATCATCTTCCGTGAAGTGCTGGTCTTCCGCTACACAGATGGCGTAGCTGAGGTTCAAGCTGTGATTGCTCCAGGTGGCGACGGAGATCGTATCTCCGTTTCCGCGGATCGTGACGGAGCGACCGCCGCTGGTCAGCGTCTTCTCCTGTGCGTAGCTTGTGTAGTCACCGCTGATGTCTTCGGAGCCACGGCTCTTCCGGATACGGAAGCCCTCCTGCCCGTCGGCATCCTGATAGATAATTTCGAGCATCTCGCCATGCATCGAACGGTAAATACGATGATCAAAATTCTGGTAGCTTTCCGGGAGTTCAATCTGGAGTAGTGCATCGGCTTCTGCCTCTTCCAGTGAATCGAAGTCACTCCATGGGTTCGCCAGCTGCATGCTCTCCTGCGCATCCGAGGAGGCTGCCTCCGGTGTGGCACCGGTTTCCGTCACTGAGGATTTCATCCGCGCACTGCCATCCACTTCCATCGTGCCCTGATCCGCATACGGCGCTGCTTCGGCTGCCATCTCCGGATCACCTTCCGCTGCGGCGACGTCCGGATCTGCGCCGGTTTCCATCCTCGCGGACCTTTCCATCGCAGCTGCGCCTGCAGACTCCTGATCAGCTCCGGTGGCCGCGCTCTCGTCCTCACCATCGATAGCCCTCGCCATATCGCTTCCACCGGTGACGAACGCGACCGGTGCCATCGAGTTGCTGGCTTTTTCTGTCTTCATATATGCTCCGAAGCCGATTACGAGAACCGCAGCGGCCGCGATGATACCCATCGGCTTCCAGCGTTTCTGCGGTTTCATATAGAGGACCTTCGGCTCCGAATGACGATCTTCGTCCGGCATATCTGCTTTCGCTGGCGCCTCCGCTTCCTTCTGTGCGTCCATTTTCGTCTTCTCGACGTCCGCGTGCTTCATCTGCACAAGCGTCGCCGTCTCCACAGCCCCTTCCGAAGCCGCGCTATGTTCTGTATTTTCCGGGGCAGCCTCCGCGATATAGCGATCCTCGATCTCTGTCATCGCGTGCAGGAGCTGCCGCGCCTTTTCTTCTCTCGTCAACATGAGATGCCTTCCTTTTCTAACTCAGCCATGAGCTGTGCGCGCATGCGGCTCAGGGTCATCTTGACCTTACTTTCCGTAAAGCCATAGTCACCGGCGATTTCCTTGATTTCGGAAAGGTACCAGTAGCGGCGGACGAAAAGCTTCCTGTTTTCCGGCTTCTGGTGTTCCAGAAAGCGGTTGATACATTCGGTCAATGTCAACTGTTCCAGAAGCTGATCCGGCTGTCCCGCCCGGGTATCTGCCACGCACTCTGTGAGCTCATCGAGCGCCGCTGCGGTTTCACCCCGGCCACGCTTCTCCGCATGGGTATGCTCCCAGCGATTCAGTGCCAGATTCCGGGTGATCTTTCCGAGGAAGGTCCGGAGCATGGCCGGACGCTTCGGTGGAATCGCACCCCAGGCCCGGAGCCAGGTATCGTTTACACACTCCTCACTGTCCTCGTGACTGTAGAGTATGTTCATCGCGACCGTATGGCAGTACTTTCCGTATTTCTCATTCGTTGCGCTGATCGCGCTTTCCGACCTCGCGAAGTAGAGGTCGAGGATATCCTGATCGTTCATGTTGTGCCCTCTGTTTCTGTCCTTTCACCTATATACACCGGGTACATAGAGTGGCGTCACATACATTTCATAAAAATATACTGAATTTTTTCATCTTTCCCTGGGTGGTGTCCCCGGAGCGTTCATGATCCACCGGATCACGGTTCTTTCCTAAGTGGCATTTCTTATATGCATACTTTCTATATTCATTTTACCCGATACCATCTGATCAGGCATCTGAAATCATCCTCGGAATTCTTACGAAAGTATGAAAAAAGCCGCCGGGAAAACCTCCCGACGACTTTTCATCATCACTCATGTACATTTATGCGCTGTAACGGTTGAGATAGCCGGCAGCACCGGATACCTTACCAGCTGCAGCATCATGTGCCTTCTGCACAGATCCACCCTCTGTACTTGCAGCATCGGCTGCAGTGCTTTCTGTCGCGACAGCCACGGTAGCATCCGCACTGTAGCGGTTCAGGTAGCCGGCGGCACCCTCTGCCTTACCAGCCGCAGCGTCATGCGCCTTCTGTACGGAATCAGCAGTACCCTCCGTTTCGGACTCTGCCGCGCTGGCTTCACTCTCTGACTCCGCAGCTTCGGTCTCTGCGCCCGCTTCGCCGGCATAACCGAAGGTAGCCGGATCGACATCCGCATCCGCGATCGCCTGTGCTACTGCGTTCTTAATCGCTGTAGACGTGATCGTCGCACCGGAAACCGCATCCACATTCAGACTGTTCTCCGCGACGATAGTACCTGGCAGTGCATCGATCGCCTTCGTTCCGATATCCGGCGTCTCATTCGCCTCGGTCACGGTCACACGGTAAATCTTTTCCGGAGAGAACGCGACCTCAACCTTTACCGGTCCGTCCATACCCTGTGCACTTCCGTTTGCGATGATCGAACCCTCCGGAATCGCGTTCGCATTTCTGGACTGCATACCCGTTGCGATCGCAACGATGATACCTGCACCGATAACCATCAGTGAAACCATATTTGTATTCTTCTTCATTTCCTATTTCCCCTCATCCGTGCCGATTAACCCTAGTGGCACTTTTGTCAAACCATTCATACATTATAACACAGGTAGTTAACAGCAACAAGCAGAGATGCTTTTCAATACTTTCTATAATGACGCAAAAAGCGCCCCTTACGGGACGCTTCCAGCGGATAAAACATCTGTCTTATGTTATATATGTCAAACGGGGAACCGCCCCGATATGACCGTGCTTACTCGACATCCTGAATGTCCTCATAGTCTTCCTCGCCGGTACGTACCTTGACGGCACGCATCACATTGTAAACGAAGATTAGGTATAGCAAAAGGGCGTCTGGAAAAACCAGACGCCCTTGCCCATGAATGGTATTATAGTTATGGCTCCGCACGAAGTCTACTGCCATTTAGTTATATCTAAAATGAAATAAGGGAGCCCGGCGGGGTCCTTCACCACAACATAAAGAGCGTCCCTTTCGGGACGCTCTCTGATCGCCATACAGGCATCGTATCAGTTAAAGTACTCCTTCGCTGCACGGAAGAGACCCATATCATAGTTACCAGGTACGTTCTTATACAGTCCGCTGCCCCAGCGCTCTGCGTGACCCATCTTACCGAGGACACGACCATCCGGCGAGGTGATACCCTCGACCGCATAGTAGGAGCCGTTCGGGTTGTACTGGATATCCATGGTCGGATGACCCTCGAGATCCACGTACTGGGTTGCGATCTGACCGTTCTCGACGAGCTGCTGGAAAAGCGCCGGCTCACAGAGGAAGCGGCCCTCGCCGTGAGAGATCGGTACGCTGTAGATGTCGCCCGGCTCCGTGTCAGCAAGCCACGGAGACATGTTCGAAGCGACACGGATGTTGACGATCTTCGACTGGTGGCGTCCGATCGTGTTGAAGGTCAGGGTCGGACAGTGCTCATCGGTATCACGGATCTCACCATACGGTACGAGACCGAGCTTGATGAGGGCCTGGAAGCCGTTGCAGATACCGAGCATGAGACCATCCCGCTTGTTCAGCATATCCATGGTTGCGTTCTTCACTGCCTCATTTCGGAAGAAGGAGGTGATGAACTTCGCAGAGCCGTCCGGCTCGTCACCACCGGAGAAACCACCTGGGATGAAGATCATCTGGGACTCGGCGATCCGCTTCGCAACCTGCTCGACGGAATCACTGATGTCCTGCTTCGTCATATTGCGTACGACGATGATCTCAGGATCGAGTCCTGCGTCGGCGCAGGCCTTCGCAGAATCATACTCACAGTTGTTGCCCGGGAAGACCGGAATCAGGACGTGCGGCTTCTCCACCTGGATGGCCGGAGCGACCCACTCCTTCTCGGTATAATCCGGAATCGTCACATCTGCTGCACTCTCCTCACTATCCTTCTCGAGGTTCATATTGCAGGTGAAGACCTTCTCAAGCTTATCCTCGTAAGATGCCTCGAGATCACTGAGCTTCAGGGTCTCGTCGTTGTAACGGATCTCTGCATTGTCCGTGGTGACACCGAGGTCTGCCACGATGATGTTCGCTGCCTTCACAGCCGGATCATTATAGATCGCGTCACGGTCTGCTGCGTCACGGAGCTCCAGCAGGAAGCTGCCGTACTGATAGCCGAAGATGTCCTCGACACTCAGGCTCGGTGCGAAATCAAAGCCGATGTCGTTACCCATGCACTGCTTCAGTACCGCCTCGGCGGCACCACCGTAGGTCGGGGTGTAGATGGACGCGAGCTTACCGTCGAGCACGAGCTGATGTACGTACGCGAACAGGGCGAGGAGGGACTCCTTCACCGGAAGCTCATCACGGTACTGCGGCTTCAGCCAGAGCACCGGATGACCGGCTGCCTTGTACTCCGGGCTCACGATGTTCTTCGCATCCTCTGTGGTGATGGCGAAGGAAACGAGCGTAGGCGGAACATCGAGCTTCTCGAAGGTTCCAGACATGGAGTCCTTACCACCGATTGCAGCGATACCGAGGTCGAGCTGTGCGTTAAATGCACCGAGCAGTGCCTCGAGTGGCTGTCCCCAGCGCTCCGGCGTACGACCCGGCTTACCGAAGTACTCCTGGAAGGTGAGGTAGGTATCCTCGAAGCCTGCGCCGGTTGCAATCAGCTTCGCCGCAGACTCAACGACGGCGAGGTACGCACCCTTGTAGCAGTTCTTCTCAGTGATAAACGGGTTATATCCATAGGCCATGACGGATGTGTCATCGGTATGACCCTTTTCAACGGAGATCTTCGCCGCCATCGCCTGTACCGGTGTACGCTGATTCTTACCGCCGAACGGCATCAGCACGGTACCTGCACCGATGGTGGAGTCGAAGCGCTCGCTGAGACCACGCTTGCTGACCACGTTGAGATCCTCGGCCAGTGCCTCATAGTTCTCGGCGAAGCTGCCCCTCACCTCACGGGCAATGTGCTCGCCCGCCGCAGTCGTCACGCTGATGTGCTTCTCGGCACCGTTACTGTTCAGGAAGTCTCTCGAAAGATCGATGACATTCTTTCCGTTCCAGTGGGCGACGAGACGATTGGTGTCGGTGACGTCTGCCACGTGGGTCGCCTCGAGGTTCTCCTCATGTGCGAGCGCAAGGAAGCGCTCCATATCCTCCGGCGCGACCACGACCGCCATACGCTCCTGCGACTCGGAGATCGCAAGCTCTGTGCCATCGAGACCGGCATACTTCTTCGGAACCTTATCGAGGTTGATGTCGAGACCATCCGCGAGCTCACCAATCGCGACGGATACACCGCCAGCACCGAAGTCGTTGCAGCGCTTGATCAGCTTACTTGCCTCCGGATTACGGAAGAGACGCTGCAGCTTACGCTCCTCAGGTGCATTACCCTTCTGCACCTCTGCGCCGTCCTTCTCGAGGGATTCCACATTGTGCGACTTGGAGGATCCGGTAGCGCCACCGATACCATCACGGCCGGTACGACCGCCGAGGAGGATGACGACATCACCCGGTGCCGGAACCTCACGGCGTACGTTCTCTGCCGGTGCGGCTGCGACGACGGCACCGATCTCCATACGCTTAGCGACATAGCCCGGATGATAGATCTCATCGACGAGACCGGTCGCGAGGCCGATCTGGTTACCATAGCTGGAGTAACCGTTGGCCGCGGTCGTCACGAGCTTACGCTGTGGCAGCTTGCCCTTCATGGTCTCCTGTACCGGTACGGTCGGATCGCCGGCACCGGTGACACGCATCGCCTGATATACATAGCTTCTGCCGGACAGCGGATCACGGATCGCGCCACCGATACAGGTGGCCGCACCACCGAACGGCTCGATCTCGGTCGGGGGGTTATGGGTCTCGTTCTTAAAGAGCAGGAGCCAGTCCTGATCCTCGCCATCGACATTGACCTTGATCTTTACGGTGCAGGCATTGATCTCCTCCGACTCATCGAGCTTCTGGAGCTTTCCTTCCTTCTTCAGAACTTTCGCAGCGAGGGTACCGATATCCATGAGGTTGATCGGCTTCGTGCGGTTCAGCTCCTTGCGGGCTGCGATGTAACGATCCCATGCCTTCTGGAGCGCCGGATCAGCGAAATCGACATGATCGATCGTGGTCAGGAAGGTGGTATGACGGCAGTGATCGGACCAGTAGGTATCGATCATGCGGATCTCCGTGATGCTCGGATCACGATGCTCGGACTTGAAGTAATCACGGCAGAACTCGAGATCGTCGAGGTCCATCGCGAGGCCCTTCTCCTGACGGAAGGCATCGAGCTCCTCGTTCGGTGCATCGATGAAGCCCGTGAGGGTCTCGACCTCGGTCGGGATGTCATACTTTACATCCAGGGTCGCATAGGTGTCGAGGGAAGCCTCTCTCGACTCTACCGGGTTGATGACATACTTCTTGATTTCTGCGATCTCATCCGCGCTGAGCTCTCCGTAGAGGAGGTACACCTTCGCGGAACGTACCTTCGGGCGCTCACCCTGGGTGAGGATCTGGATACACTGTGCGGCAGAGTCTGCGCGCTGGTCGAACTGACCCGGCAGGAACTCGACGGCAAACACATACGCACCGTCCTGCTTCGGAAGCTCAGTCGATACATCATCGAGCTGCGGCTCGCTGAGGACGAGCTGTACAGCCTTATCAAAGGTCTCCTGGTCCAGTCCCTCGACGTCGTAACGGTTCAGAAGCCGTACGTCCGTGAGGTTCTTGATCAGAAGGATGTGACGGATATCATGGCGGAGTCCCTGTGCCTCGTGGCGGAGACCCTGCTTCTTCTCAACATAAATTCTATTTACCATGGATCGTAATCCTCCTTAACTCAGTGCCTTCAGTGCACGCTGTCCGATGTCCTTCCGCATGTGCATCTTTTCGAAGCTGACCTTCGCTGCACTTGCATACGCCTTATCGATGGCCTCCTTCAGGGTCGGTGCGGTCTCAACGACGCCGAGCACACGACCGCCGTGGGTATAGAGCTTTCCATCGCGGAGGTCTGCACCTGCGACGTAGACATGATCCACCTGATCGACACCCGTGATCTCGAAGCCGGACTCGTACGCCACCGGATATCCGCCGGATGCCTCGATGATACAGCAGGCGGATTCATCCTTCCACTTCACTTCGACATCCGCGAGTCTGCCCTCGGTGACGGCCTGCATGATGGTCAGCAGGTCAGAATCCAGCAGCGGCAGTACGACCTGCGCCTCCGGATCGCCGAAACGGCAGTTGTACTCGATAACCTTCGGGCCATCCTTCGTCAGCATGAGACCGAAGTAGAGGCAGCCCTTGAAGGTGCGGCCCTCACTCTTCATCGCTTCGATGGTCGGCTTGAAGATGGTCTCCATGCAGACAGCGGCGATCTCCTTCGTGTAGTACGGGTTCGGTGCGATGGTGCCCATACCGCCGGTATTGAGGCCCTCATCGTTGTCATTGGCACGCTTGTGATCCATGGAGCTGATCATCGGCACGACGACGTTACCGTCGGTAAAGCTGAGGACGGAGACCTCCGGACCCTCGAGGTACTCCTCGATGACGATCTGGTCGCCGGAGTGGCCGAACTTGTGCTCTGCCATGATGGTCTTGATGCCTTCGATCGCCTCTTCACGGGTCATCGCGATGATGACACCCTTTCCGAGTGCGAGTCCGTCCGCCTTGATGACGGTCGGGATCGGGCAGGTCTCGACATATGCTTCTGCAGCATGAATATCGGTGAATACCTCATAGCCCGCGGTCGGGATGTGGTACTTCTTCATCAGGTTCTTCGAGAATACCTTCGAGCCCTCGATGATCGCTGCCTTGCCCTCCGGTCCGAAGGCCGGGATGCCGGCTGCCTCGAGTGCATCGACCATGCCCGCAACGAGCGGATCATCCGGTGCGACGACCACATAATCCAGCTTCTGTTCGACGGCGAACTTTACGACGCCCTCGACATCGGTTGCCTTGATCTCTGGTACGCACTCGGCGTCTCTTGCGATACCGCCGTTGCCAGGGATCGCATAGAGCTTCTCGACCGAAGGATTCTTCTTGATTGCTTTGATGATGGCATGCTCACGTCCGCCACCACCTACGACGCCAATTCTCATCGTTTATGCCTCCTGTTCACGCTTCTGTTCACGGATTTCCTTACTCATCAGCTCGGCTGCGGCCGGCAGAAGCTTCCACTCCGCCTGCTCCATCACGCGCTTCTGAAGGATCTCGGGCGTATCGCCTTCCTCGATCGCGACGGCCTTCTGGAGAAGGATACGTCCGCCATCCGGAATTTCGTTTACGAGATGTACGGTTGCACCGGTCACCTTCACACCGTAGGCGAGTGCGGCCTCATGCGGGCGAAGCCCGTACATGCCCTTGCCGCAGAAGCTCGGGATCAGGGACGGATGGATGTTGATGATGCGATCCGCATACGCATGGATGAAATCCGGGCCCAGGATCGTCAGATAGCCGGCCAGAATGACGAGGTCGATGCTGTGGGACTGTAAGGTTTCGATCAGCTTCGGCTCATCCTTATGCACGACGGTATGCTCGATCCCGGCCTTCTCTGCACGTTCCAGTGCATAGATCCCCTCACGGGAGCCGACGACGAGGACGATCTCGCCATCCGGGATCTCACCACGATGCTGTGCATCGATCAGCGCCTGGAGGTTGGTACCACCGCCGCTGACCAGCACGGCAATTCTAGTTTTATTCTTCATTTGTATATATCCCTCTCAATCTACAAGGAGACAATGCCATTATATGCGCCTTCGGGCGCACCCCATGTGATTAATGGTGGAAGAGACGCATGCCGGTGAAGCACAGCACCATACCGTACTTATCCGCGGTCTCGATGACATTGTCATCACGGATGGATCCGCCCGGCTCTGCGATGTAGCTGACACCGGACTTCCGTGCACGCTCGACATTGTCACCGAACGGGAAGAACGCGTCGGAGCCGAGGGCCGTTCCGGTCAGTGTCGCGAGGTACGCCTTCTGCTCTGCTCTCGTAAATGGAGCCGGCTGCTCGGTGAAGTACTGCTGCCATGCGCCATCCTTCAGCACATCCTCGCACTCCTCGGAGAGGTATACGTCGATGACATTGTCTCGATCCGCACGACGGAGGCCCTCCTTGAACGGAAGGTTCAGGACGCGGTCGGTCTGACGAAGGTGCCAGTGATCCGCCTTATCACCTGCGAGACGTGTGCAGTGCACTCTGGACTGCTGTCCGGCACCGACACCGATGGCCTGACCATCCTCTGCATACGCTACGGAGTTGGACTGCGTGTACTTGATGGTGATGAGGGCGATGGTCATGTTGAGACGCGCCTCCTCGGTGAGCTCCTTGTTCGCACTCACGATGTTTGCGAAGGCCTCCTCGGTCACCTTGTACTCGTTGCGGCCCTGCTCGAAGGTCACACCGAATACCTGCTTGTGCTCGACCGGATCCGGGCGGTAGCTCGGGTCGATCTTGATGATATTGTAGTTTCCCTTCTTCTTCGTCTTCAGGATCTCGAGCGCTTCCTCCGTGTAGCCTGGGGCAATGACGCCATCCGACACTTCGCGGTGGATGATGCGTGCGGTCGTCGCATCACAGGTATCCGACAGGGCGATGAAGTCACCGTAAGAAGACATACGATCGACACCACGTGCTCTCGCATACGCACAGGCCAGCGGAGACTCGTCGAGTCCTTCGATATCGTCTACGAAGCAGGCCTTCTTCAGCTTGTCGGAAAGCTTCCGTCCGATCGCGGCACCGGAAGGAGAAACGTGCTTGAAGGAGGCGGCGGCGACCATGCCGGTGGCTTCCTTGAGATCGGAAACCAGCTGCCAGCTGTTCAGTGCGTCGAGGAAGTTGATATAGCCAGGACGGCCATTCAGAATCTCGATCGGAAGATCAGAGCCGTCGTGCATGTAGATCTTCGCCGGCTTCTGATTCGGGTTCATACCATACTTTAATTCAAACTCTTTCATCGCTGCCCTCTCCTCTTATGCGTTCACCTTTGTGAACTTGTTAATCATTCTGTTTGTTACGCTACCGTCTACGACATTGATATAGCGTA
>SAMEA3663095__coassemble_1600_pt1 | contig 13018 bp, 11 predicted proteins | sample SAMEA3663095__metabat2_low_PE_024 | metagenome-assembled genome bin SAMEA3663095 (sample SAMEA3663095) | pig gut metagenome | biome: pig gut; feature: pig-associated habitat; material: faeces | place: France | collected 2012 | reverse complement strand
GTGAAGGCCGACCTCACCATCGGAATTTCAGATTCCCTCGGCTTCGGCGGACACAACGCCTGCCTGATTTTCAAGAAGGCCTGAAGGGAGATGCCATGACAGAAGAGATGAACACGAACCCGTCTGTTTCCGAGGCGGATGCTGAGATCATGACCGCAGCGGCAGCAGAGATGCACACTTCTTCGGAAGCGGGCGAAAACGCAGCTGCGGTCGAGGCGGCACGCGCAGCGCATCCGCTCAGTGTCGATGAGATCAAGGAGATCATCCCACACCGCTATCCGTTCCTCCTCATCGATCAGGTGGTGGATTATGAGCCGGGAAAGTTCGCCGATGCACGAAAGTGCGTCACGGTGAACGAGCCATTCTTCCAGGGCCACTTCCCGCAGTATCCGGTGATGCCAGGCGTCCTCATCATCGAGGCCCTCGCACAGACCGGCGCCGTCGCGCTCCTCAGCATGCCGGCGAATAAGGGAAAGATCGCGCTGTTCGGCGGCATCAAAAACGCCCGCTTCAAGAAGCAGGTACGACCGGGCGACGTCCTCGAGCTCCACTGTGAGCTCACCCGCATGCACGGTCCGGTCGGCATGGGTACCGCCGTCGCCACCATCAACGGAAAAACCGCCGTGCAGGCGGAGCTCACCTTCGCGGTACAGTAAAATAATTGTATAGAATCGGCGAGAGCATGATATAATCGAACTGTTCATACGAAATGTAAGTTAAAGGAAAAGGTGCTATATGCTGAACCAGTCCATCGCCGATCTCTATAATCGCTTCCGCATCCACTTCTACAAGCGGGTTTTTTCGAAGGAAAGCAGCCGGGATGAGTCTCTGACCTCGGTCGAGGCCTTCAGTCTCGAGTGCATCAAGGCGCTCGGGGAGCCGACGGTGGCGGAGTTTGCGAAGATGATGGGCATTTCGGCTCCGAATGCGGCATATAAGGTCAATGCACTCGTCCAGAAGGGCTATATCGAGAAGGTGCAGTCGGACGAAGACCACCGCGAGTTCTACCTCCACCCGACGGAAAAGCTCGAGAACTACTATCGCCGCAGCTACCAGTTTCTCGATGAAGTCGTGAAGCGCTTCGAGGAACGCTTCTCTGAGGAGGACCTCGCAAAGCTCGACGAGATGCTGCAGGTCATCACGAAGGAGATGATCCCGGAGCTCGATCCGGAGCACCTCAGAAAACGGGACTGATTCGGAAATCAATGTGAACAGGAGAAGAGGGATATCAACCGGCTTTTTGTGCTATCGGCATAAAACAGGCCGGTTTTTTCGTTTCTTTTGACGAATTCTGCGTTTCTATTCGGGAATTCTGATTTTCTGATTGACATATTTTGAGAAGAAGCATATATTTTATGTAAGCGCTTACATAAAGAGCAGGGAAGCGCTGCCCTGGTAAGCATAGGCATTGATTTTTAGAGCATTTCACAGCTGAAAGGAACGAATTAAGATGGAGAAGTTAAATTATCAGGTACTTGAGCAGTCTGGTTATCAGGGATATGTCCTGAAGGATGCACCTGTGAAGGTGATGCAGTTTGGCGAGGGTAATTTCCTCCGTGCATTCGTTGACTATTTCTTCGATATGGCAAACGAGCATGCGGACTGGAACGGTAAGGTGACCCTCGTTCAGCCGATCGCACAGGGTCTCACCGAGTATGTCAATGCGCAGGAGGGTCTCTACACCCTGTACCTTCGTGGTTCTGAGAATGGTCAGAAGGTGAACAACAAGCGTGTGATCTCCGCTGTCAAGGACTGCATCAATCCGTATACTGCAGAGGGCTTTAAGGCACTCCTGGAGCTTGCAAAGTCGGATGATCTCGAGTACATCGTTTCGAACACCACCGAGGCCGGTATCGTCTATGATCCGGACACGAAGTTCGATCAGGAGCCGCCGGTTTCCTTCCCTGGTAAGATGACGAGAGTGCTCTATGAGCGTTTCAAGGCCGGCAAGGGCGGACTCGTCGTTCTCTCCTGCGAGCTGATCGACGCGAACGGTCAGGTGCTGAAGCAGATCGTAAACCGTCACATCGATGAGTGGGGCCTCGGCGAGGACTTCAAGAACTGGGTAAACGAGAAGGTTCTGTTCTGCTCCACACTCGTAGACCGTATCGTTCCGGGCCGTATCCGCGATCCGAAGGAGGTTGCAGAGCTCGAGGCGGAGAACGGTTACACCGATCCGCTGACCGATGTCGGCGAGGTATTCGGTGTATGGTACATCGAGGGACCGAAGGAGCTCGAGGACAAGCTTCCGTTCAAGAAGGCCGGCGTAAATGTACATGTCGTTCCAGAGGTTGCTCCTTATAAGAAGAGAAAGGTAAGAATCCTGAACGGTGCACACACCGGCTTCGTACTCGGTGCATACCTCGCAGGCTTCGACATCGTGCGTGACTGCATGCACGACGAGGTCATCCGTGACTACATGAACAAGATGCTCCAGGATGAGATCATCCCGATCCTTCCGCTGGATAAGGAGGATTGCGAGAAGTTCGCTTCTGCGGTTGAGGATCGTTTCAACAACCCGTTCGTTGATCACCAGCTGATGAGCATTTCTCTCAACTCTACCTCGAAGTGGAGAGCGAGAAATATGCCTTCCTTCCTCGAGTATGTTGAGAAGTTCGGTAAGCTTCCGGCAGTGCTCACGATGAGCTTCGCAGCGTACATGGCATTCTACAGCTGTGATATCCAGCGTCGTGAGGAGGATGGCCTCGTATGCAAGCGTCCGGCAGGCAACGAGTACAAGATTCAGGACGACGCCTTCGTCCTCGACTTCTACTTCGCACACAAGGATGACGATGTGAAGACCCTCGTACACGCCGTGATGACCAACACCGAGTTCTGGGGCCAGGATCTCACCGAGATCGCCGGCTTCGAGGAGGCGACCGTACAGAACCTCACCCTCATCCGTGAACAGGGTGCGAAGGCGGCTTACGCAAGCGTACTGTAAAGTGAACCCGTCGGCACATATGCTTTCTGGAAGAGCCGGAAAGCATATCGCCTGGGACAGCGTGGCAAACAATCGAACAGCGGCTTCGCATCACGGACCTTTCGTGATGTGGATTCGTTCAATGCTTACATCATCGGCCGGGACAGATCACTGCTCCGGCCTGTGGTTTCAGGAGGTAAATTATGGCAAGAGCAAAGGTAGTGCATATCAGCCCGGAGGACAATGTCGTCGTGGCCATCGCTCCGATCGCGAAGGGTGATGAAATCAAGGTCGATGACATTGACCTCGTCGCAGCGGAGGACATCCCACAGGGACATAAGGTGGCCGTCGCGCCGATCGCGGCAGAGGGCCAGGTCATCAAGTACGGCGTTTCGATCGGTCACACCACCGAGGATGTGAAGCCAGGTCAGTGGGTGCATACCCACGATATGAAGACGAATCTGTCCGGCGAGGTGGAGTATACCTACGAGCCGGCGGTGCCGGAGAAGAAGACCATGCCGGTCGAGACCTTCGAGGGCTTCGTGCGTCCGGATGGCAAGGTCGGCACGCGAAATGAAATCTGGATCATCCCGACCGTCGGCTGTGTCAATGATGTGGCGAAGCATCTCGTGGAGATGAATCAGGACATCGTGCAGGGCAGCATCGAGGGCCTCTATACCTATACGCATCCGTTCGGCTGCTCTCAGACTGGTCATGATCACGCGACCACCCGTAAGCTGCTCGCAGATCTCGTACGTCATCCGAATGCAGGCGGCGTGCTGGTGCTTTCCCTCGGCTGCGAGAATCTGACCCACGAGCAGTTCCTCGAGGAGCTCGGTGCGTACGATCCGAATCGTGTGAAGTTCCTGACCTGCCAGGACGTCGAGGATGAGTTCGAGACCGGAACGAAGCTGCTTCATGAGCTCGCAGCGTATGCCGGCCAGTTTAAGCGTGAGACGGTCGGTCTCGATAAGCTGGTGCTCGGCATGAAGTGCGGCGGCTCCGATGGCCTGTCCGGCATCACGGCGAACCCGACCGTCGGCCGCGTATCCGATCTGATCGTGGCGCAGGGTGGTACCTCCATCCTCACCGAGGTCCCGGAGATGTTCGGTGCCGAGAGCATGCTGATGGGCAGATGCGTGAATCGGGAAATCTTTGACAAGGCAGCACACATGCTGAACGGCTTCAAGGATTACTTTATCAGCCACAACGAGGTGGTCTATGATAACCCGTCCCCTGGAAACAAGCAGGGCGGTATCACGACCCTCGAGGACAAGTCCTGCGGCTGTGTACAGAAGGGCGGCAAGGCGGCGATTTCCGACGTCCTCGCCTATGCAGAGCCGGTACATACGAAGGGCCTGAACCTCCTCTATGGACCGGGCAACGACCTCGTATCCAGCACGAACCTGACCGCTGCCGGCTGCACGGTGATTCTCTTCACCACCGGCCGTGGCACACCGTTCGGCGCACCGGCACCCGTTGCGAAGATCGCGACCAACGATCGCCTCGCCGAGCGCAAGGCAAACTGGATCGACTTCAACGCTGGTCCGGTGGCTTCCCAGGGTGAGTCCGTCGATGACGCCGGTCGTCGTCTCCTCGACCTCGTGAAGGAAATCGCGTCTGGTAAGAAGACGAAGGCAGAGCAGAACGGCTTCCGTGAGATCTCCATCTTCAAGGATGGCGTCGTGCTGTAAATTTTATGATGATGCCAGTATTCGGAGGCACAGTCCTGCGAACTTCTCGCAGGACGCCCGAGGCTGGCGATCTGCATTAAAAACGTCCCCGGAATGTTTCCAGGGACGTTTTTAATGCGTTCATATATGGAAAAAGCGCTGACAAAGACAGAAGTCGTCAGCGGTCTTTATTCAGATGATGCCGCGCTTCCGTGTATGCTGTATGATCTCTTCGATCTCAGCGGCGATCGCCTCGTCATAGCCCTCGAAGCCACGATAGCGGGCGACAGCGGAAAGTACCTGCTGCTTCACCTGCGGATGCAGGGCGCCACCTCTCAGGCCCTTTACGGCGTCCAGAAGGTCCTGCATCTGCGCGGTCGTCGGCTGTATCGCTGCCACCTGTGCAAAGGCGCGTACCATGCCATCCGGGCGCAGCGCGGACATGCCGGTCACCATGAACAGTGCACCACCGAGCATCACCACCGCGGCCAGAATCATCAGCGGATTATTCTGCTGCTGTAGCATGAGAAGCGCGGCAAGACCGAGTACGCAGCCGCCCACACCAAGCAGTGCAAACTTCCGAGCATTCTTTCGATAGGTTCCCAGCGCCGATTCGCCCGCCTGCACCGGTGGCTTCGGCGTCGGAGCGTTCGTCGTCTCCGCTTCATTCACTACGGTGCTCTCCGCAGTTTCTGCGCGGTCTTCCGTCGATTCACCGGAGACAGGATCGTCTGGACCCTCCACCTGATTCCGCGCCATAAGTTCATTTACTTCATTTAATTTATGCTGATCCATACTGGAAATCTCCTTTTTCATCATTCGTAAATTTTACCTTTTCTTTCCTTGATTCTCAAGTGCATAGCAGAATGAACTTAAAATAAAAGTGCACTATAAATAACAGCGGAACAGTTTTAAAACGTGTGGTACCGGATTTTACGGGCAGGTAATCGAACTTTTTGAACAACTGATATATCAGTCAAACGCTGAAAAAGTGACGGAATTCCGCCATTTCAGTGTAATTACCGAAAAAATTCACAGTAATTTTACATAGTGACAAAACTGTAATATTTTTTCGTTATTATGCTGAAGTAAGGCACGCGTAACTGTGCAAATTTTAGCCTATTTCGTCGATGACAAGAGCGCTTTTTCGATGGTATCATCCCGGAAAACAGAGATGTATTTCGAGAGGTTTTCACTGTTTTACTCTCACGTTATTGCAGGAGGAAATTATGAGCACATTAAACATTATGTTACAGGATCGCGACGCGGTTACAGAGTTCGTGGCTGCAACGACCAGCATGCCGTTTGATATGGATCTCGTACAGGGCTCTCGCGTTGTTGATGCAAAATCACTTCTTGGTATTTTATATATGGGTCTTGGCAAGGTTCTTAATCTGAAGCTCGATACCGAGCATCTGCCGACAGCGAAGCAGACCCTTCACAAGTTCATCGTTGAGTAAGCTGTCACAGGGGCATACCGTCGAGCAGAACGATTCCGTTCGCATCGAGCGGAGTCGACGCCGATCGATCGTGCTGTCCGTGAACAGTAGGGCGGAGGTCATCCTCAAGGTGCCTTACCGGACGACGAACGCAGAAATCAATCGTATACTCTTCGAACGGCAGGACTGGATCCGTACCCACGTGGCACGGGTCCAGTCTGCGCGTGCATCTGCCGATACACTGTCTCCGCTGACGGACGAGGAGCTGCGGCAGCTCAGCTATCAGGCGGCGCAGTACATCCCACCACGTGTAGCGCTGTACGCGGAGCGCATCGGCGTCTCTTATGGACGTATCACGATCCGTCATCAGCGGACCCGCTGGGGAAGCTGCAGCACGAAGGGAAATCTCAATTTCAACTGTCTCCTCATGCTGACGCCGCCGGAGGTCATCGACTATGTCATCGTGCATGAGCTCTGTCACCGGAAGGAAATGAACCATTCCGCGCGCTTCTGGACGCTGGTTGCATCGATTCTTCCGGACTATACAGAGCAGAAGCGCTGGCTGCGGGAGCACGGTGGTGTCATCATCGGACGGCTGGAAGCATAAGTGAAAATAAATAATAAAAAACCAGGGCGGCGTTCCGCCCTGGTTTTTATTTGCGTTTCCGGCGTCCGGTACGACTGTTCAGCATCATATCGCGTCGGGCCTTCTGCTCCCGCGTAAGGTCCCTCGTATGCTTCAGCATACGCTTCCGGCGACGCGAGCGGAGGAACTCCTCCCGACGCTCCAGAAGATAGTAGATGCCGAAGACGAGTCCGGCGACGAGTGCGATGACCGCCAGGATGAGCAGCACCCGAACGATCGGCTTCGGCAGCTCGATCCGGCCCTTCTCCCGGTTCAGGACGATCGGTGCGTGGTTCGCCGTGCTTTCCTGTGGCAGCTGACCGGCGACCTTCGGCTTCGTATCCTCCACGGTCTTCCCCGAGAGATGGATCGTCTCTGGTACGGTTTCCTGCACCTTCGCCTCCATCACCGCGGCATCCTGAGATGCCGCGGCCTTCGCCGCGCTGTCATCCGTGAGCCGGATATAGGCCTGGCCGAGGCTTCGGTCGTCCATACTGTAGTCCACCCGGGCGAAGGAGCCGTCGGCTTTTTCCTTGTCGGACAGGTCATAGCGCATCGAACGCTGGACACTGTCGAAGCTTTCGTTCTTCGGGAGCGTCACATGGTTGGACGCATCGATGGTGAAATCCAGCGTATTCACGAGCTGGATGCCGTCTACCTTCAGATTGGAGGCGAGCTTATTATAGCTCTCATCGGCGGTGGCGACCTCGAGCGACTGGAAGTGGTCGTATCCGAAATTGAAGAGATTTCGTGTATCGCGATACTGCGAGTTGTGTCCATTCAGGATGACACAGATCAGCGTCATGCCGTCGCGTTCACAGGCGGTCACCAGTGTGTTGCCGGCGAGGGTCGTGTACCCGGTCTTACCGGCGAACACACCCGGATAGTAATCTGAGAAGGAACGGCGCATCATATGGTGATGGGCGTAAATCGTGTTTTCCGGCGCATCCGCGTTCGGATACTTGTTGATCGGCGCATGGGTATAGACCTGCGTCGCGTCGATGGAACGGAAGGTATCGTTCTGGATCGCGTACTGCATGATCTTTGCGAAATCCGCCGCACAGGTATAGTGCTCCGGATTATTCAGACCAGACGGGTTCGCAAAATGTGAATTCACGCAGCCGAGCTCCGCTGCCTTCTGGTTCATGAGCTCCGCAAACTTTTCATTGGAGCCGGCGATGTATTCGGCGAGGGCATTTGCGCAGTCGTTGGCCGACTGAAGCAGCAGACCATAGAGACAGTCCCGCACGGAGAGCTTATCGCCCGGAACCGCACCGATGATCGTCGAGTTCTGCTCGAGATTCCCATTGACCGCGGCATAGGAGAATGTGACCTTGTCTTCGAGATTCGTACAGTTCTCGAGGACGATGATGGCGGTCAGTACCTTCGTGATCGAAGCCGGATAGTAGGCGGTCGTCGCGTTCTTTTCATACAGGACAGCGCCGGAATCGGCATCGATGAGGATCGCGCCCTCGGATTCGACGTTGAATTCCGGTGTCGGCCAGGTCGCTGCATAGGCGGTGAGTGGTGCGCATCCACTTGCAGACAGCGCGGAGCTGAGTACCGATGTCACCGATCGTCCGGCATCCGTGAGGATGTTCCCGGTCGACGACATTGCCTCAGACCGCATCGTTCCAGAGGGATCCGAAACGACGGTGGCGGAGAGCAGTGAGAGCGCGCTCAGTGTCAGGAGACTGCGTCGGACGAAGCGTGACAGATATTTCGTTTGTTTCTTTTTCTTATCCTTCATTTGTATCCCTGGCGGCGGTCTTCAGCACGATCGCGGCCTTATACAGGTCGCCATCGATGGAGATGACGAGCTCGCCATCCATTAATTTCGTAAGGCTCTTCGCGATCGAGAGACCGAGGCCTGAGCCCTCTGTGGTCCGGCTGACATCACCGCGTACGAAACGCTCGGTGAGCTCCTCCGGGGAGATATTCAGCGGACGGGAGGAGATGTTTTTGATCGTGCAGGCAGCGGTGCCTGTCTCTGTATCCTCGGTGACATCCACGTAGACGCGGGAGCCACGAAGCGCATACTTGCAGCAGTTGTTCAGCAGGTTCTCGATGACACGCCAGAGGTGGCGGCCGTCGGCACGGATCATGACCGGATGCTCCGGATAGCTGAGGATCATCTCGAGCTTTGCAGCTGAAGTCTTGTCCTCGAACTCACCGAGTGCCTGCTCGACGATCTCCGTGTAGTTGATATCGGCGAAGTCAATCTTGACGTTGCCGGAGCTTGCCTTGCTGGCTTCGACCAGATCCTCCGTCAGTGTCTTCAGACGTGTGGACTTCTGATCGAGCACCTTCAGATACGCCTGCACGTTCGGATTATCGATGTTCTCTCGCTTCAGAAGATCGACGTAGCTGATGATGGAGGTCAGCGGTGTCTTGAGGTCATGCGAGACGTTCGTGATGAGGTCTGCTTTCAGGCGCTCTGCCTTGACCTGTTCATCCACGGCCTGACTGAGACCGGTGGCGATCCGCCAGGCGTAGCAGTCGATCGCGAGGATGATGATCGCGATGCCAAGTGCCGACAGAAAGGCCCGGAGGCTCTGTGCCTGGAAGAAATGGACGAAGAGCGTTACGACCATACCGGCAGCCAGCAGATTCGGCAGCACGAAGAGCACATAGGTAAATATCTTCGGGGTGGTTTTTTCCGCCGCATGGATATAGTGCCCGATGAGGCCAGCGGTGCCGTTCAGAAGCGAATCCGCCCAGAGACGACCGGCCTTAAAGCTGCGCACGATCGAAAGCGTGAGTGGCAGTGCCACGAAGTAATCCGCGAGGAAGCGGATGCAGTTCTCCCAGAAGCTCCAGTTATCGATGACGCCGAGGATGTTTTCGAGCGAGCTCAGGAATACCGGTGTAACGAGGAAGGCGATCAGTCCAAAGAGGGCACCGATCAGCATCCGAAGCTCGACCGGCAGGTGATCAAACGGAAGAAGATGGGGCTTTCGGTCGCTCTGTTCCGCGCCATGGCCGGTCCAGGTGATGAGGAGCACGAGGCTTACGATGAAGCTGACGCTCGAGAGGATCAGGAGTGTCAGACCGATGATGCTGTTTTCACGTCGCTCGTTGTACTCCTGTGAAGCGTCTGCGAAGGCATCCTGCACCGGAAAGCTGGTGTCGATACCCGTGGAAAAACGATACTGGCAGTTACTGCCGAACGGACTTCTCGCCTGCAGAAGCATGATGAGATCCTGCGGCAGGTCGTGGTAGTCAGAGATGACCTCCAGCGAACTCGAATCGGTATAGGCGTACTTCGGAAGGCTGCGAATCTCGTCCTCGCTCAGTGATGGGGCGTTGGTATAGACGCGGCTTTCCTGATCCTTCTGATAGATGACATTAAAATAGAAGTTTGTACGTGCAGGATCAAATTCGCTCTTGACGGCATAGTAGCGTGCCAGATGGCTGAGTGCCTCCTTCGTCAGTGTGCCGAGCGACATCTGCCCATCGGTCGGGCTCTGCTGCTTATAGTTCGGCATGTAGGCCCGGTACTGTACGACGATCTGATGCTTCAGCTCATCCATCTCCTTCGTGACGGTCGCTGCGCCGCCCTCCCGAAGCTGGTTTTTCGTATCGAAGTAGTAGCCCATGGAACGCCCGTACTGGATGAGATAATCCAGGGAATAGGAAACGTTCTGCCCATTGACGTCGGCCTGTGCGATGATCTGATTCAGATTCAGCTTGCCGTCCTCCTCGAAGATATCCGTGAGCTTGATATAGTCGAAGACGTCAGCCATGGTCTGGTGGGCCTGGTTCTCGAAGGCATTGCTTTCGATGTAGTCCGGCTGCGACACATACTCGAGCGCATTTCCGCCCGCCGCGCCGAAGGTGAGGATGCCGATGCTCACGAGCACCATCAGGATGGCGATGGCGTTCACAATCGCGCTGATTACTTTTTTGATCATTACTTGTCGCCGTCCTGCTTCTCGATCTTATAGCCGACACCCCAGACGACCTTGAGGTAGCGTGGCTCACGCGGATTGATCTCGATCTTTTCACGGATATGGCGGATGTGCACCGCGACGGTGTTATCCGCGCCGATCGCCTGCTCGTTCCAGATCGAGGTGTAGATGTCGTCGATAGAGAATACCTTGCCCGCGTTCTTTACGAGCAGCAGCAGGATATTGTACTCGATCGGGGTCAGCTTGATCGGATTGCCATCGACGGTGACCTCCTTCGTGTCATCGTTCATGACGAGACCACCACAGGCATAGATATTTTCGCTCGTGGTTTCACCCATGTTGCCGAGCTGTGTGTAGCGGCGCAGCTGAGACTTTACGCGGGCCACCAGCTCGAGCGGATTGTACGGCTTCGTGAGATAGTCATCGGCGCCGACATTGAGACCGAGGATCTTATCGTTATCCTCCCCCTTTGCGGAGAGCATGATGATTGGGATCGAGCTCGTTTCACGTACCTTCAGTACAGTGTGTACACCATCGAGCCCCGGCATCATCACATCGACGATCAGAAGATCAACTTTATTCTTTTCCATGATGTCCAGTACATCATAGCCATCGTAGGCTTTTAAAACATGAAAGCCCTCACCGGTCAGGTAGATGGAAATCGCCTCGACGATCTGCTTATCGTCATCGCATACCAGTATTGTCTGCATAGAAAACCTCCATGAAAAAATATAAATTAACTACATTAGTATACCGTACTATGAGGAGCAATGCAAAAAAAGAAAGCATCGAAATATGTGACGGTTTTATGAAGATAAAAGAAGAGCTGTGCAGCGGGCACAGCTCTTCGGGTGATGTTATGCGGATTCAGGCGGCAGGGGTTTCTGCAGCTGGTGTTTCTGCGGCTACCGGCTGAACGAAATCGCTCTTGATGTAGGCATCCTCGCCGTTGTAGTCGATATTGACCCAGCCATCGGCTTCACCCTTATAGGTGACCTGCGTGCCGGCATCGAGAACGGCGAGTACACGGCAGTCGGTATTCGGCTCGGTACGAACCTTGACGCCGGTCGTGGTCATATAGATCGCGGTCGTCGGCTCCGGTGCGGCCGTCGTCTCTGGAACGATCGGTTCGGTCTCCATCACCGGCTCGGTGGCGGCTACGGTGGCAGCTGGTGTCGTCTCGATCGTCGAACTGCCGGAGTTGCCCATCAGAACGCGGATCAGAATGACCGCGAGGATGAGACAGAGAATCGGAATCACGTACTTCAGGATGCCGTACAGATCCAGCTCCTGCTTTCTGCCCTTCTGACCGCCACGTGGACGGTTCGCGTTGCGACGACCAGAAGCGGCTGCCCGCTTCGCTGTACTGGTTGCGGCCGGACGACGATTTCCATTCCGGGATACGCGCTCGGAATCACGAAGCGGCCGGGTCGGACGCTGGTTCGTATTCCGGCTGGAGCGGTGATGCACATTACTGCCGGAACGACGTGGCGCATTTCCTAATGGAAGATCGACACCACTCGCATCGAAGGATGAACGTGGTGCTGTAGCAGCGCCTGCATCGACGTCTCCCGAACCGGCAGCCGTATCGTATTCGCCCTCGTTTTCTGGCGCAGTATAACGGCGCACGGTATCGGCATCGTCTGAACCGTCTGCCTCATAGCTGCTGCTCACGCTGTCTGCTGCATCTGTAGAAGCATACGAATCTGAACCTGCCGCAGCGAAACTTCGCTCACCTGCCGCCGGTCCGCTGTAACCGCTGGAGAAGCGGCTGGAACCCTGGAAGCTGCGTGTTTCGTAGCCGCCTCCGGATGAACGCTGCGCGTTCGAGTCTACATAATGCTCGAGTGCATCCTTCAGAAGAGAGAAGGAATCATTCGCCGCCTGCGCCGTCGCCTGGACACCGTTCTCGGTCTGCTCCGCATATAAACGGATGGCGTGATACTGATCCCGCGTCTCCTTTGAAATCAGCCGGTTTTCAAACAGCTGCTCGATATCACTCTCGAGATTGTTCGAAACGAGAACCGCCTTATCCACCTGCATACGGACGATCCGCTTCAGAATCTCACGGTCCAGAACCATGGCTTCAGCATAGCGACCGTTCAGAATATTCTGCTGAGCCTCATTTAAGTCGGTGCGAATTTTGCCCCAGATACTAGCTTCTCTTGGTGTTGGCATCAGAAACCTCCTTGACGGGAACATGTCCCAGCGCCGGAAAACGGCACGGAAAGATATTTTTTTGAGAAAAAAGAATGTCTTTTTTCGGAAAAACCTTCTTTAAATATACAGTCTAAGTATAACCAATTTCCAAAATCACTTCAAGGAAAAAGCATTTTTTCAGTCACGCAGCTGCTTCTTCCTGGTAACAGTTCAGGCAGGGGACCCGGAGGGGCGGCAACGGAGGCACAGTACTCCGAGACCGGTTCAATCTAAGCCGGGGACCCTAA
>SAMEA3663095__coassemble_1521_pt1 | contig 13945 bp, 10 predicted proteins | sample SAMEA3663095__metabat2_low_PE_024 | metagenome-assembled genome bin SAMEA3663095 (sample SAMEA3663095) | pig gut metagenome | biome: pig gut; feature: pig-associated habitat; material: faeces | place: France | collected 2012 | reverse complement strand
TATAAACCTGACTGCGGCGTGCATCCATGATCGGATGCACATAAACCTCATCCATATCCCGAAGATTCATCGCGAGTCCCTCGAGGGTGCTCACCTCGAGGAGCGGGATACCATAGCCGAGCGCGAGTCCCTTTGCGGTCGCGGCGCCGATGCGGAGACCGGTGAAAGAGCCTGGGCCGGCACTGACCGCGATGGCATCCAGCTCCTCGACCGTGTGTCCGGTACGTGAAAAAATCTCAGCCACCATAGGTAAAAGTGTCTGAGAGTGGGTGAGTCCGATATTGCATGCATACTCCGAAAGGACGACACCGTCCGCGTATAAGGCGACGCTCGCGGTGTGTCCGGATGAATCAATTCCTAAAATCAACATAGTGTTATCCCATATTTAATACTCGATGCGTCGATAGTCGAAGCCCTTCGTGAGATCCTTCCGGATCCGCACCCAGCGGGCCTCCTTCGGAAGTAGCTCCTCGATCTGTCCCGGCCACTCGATGATGCTGACGCCCTGACCATAGAAATAGTCTTCGTAGCCGATCTCCTCCATCTCGGACGGATCCCCGATACGATAGACATCGAAGTGATAGAGCGGGAGACGCCCGCCTTCGTACTCCTTCACGATGTTAAAGGTCGGGGAATTCACATAATCATCGATCCCGAGTCCCGCGGCGAAGCCCTGCGTGAAGACGGTCTTGCCTACACCCAGGTCACCATCGAGACAGATGATCTCGCCCGGGACCGCCTCGCGGCCCAGCTTCTGTCCGAATGCGAAGGTATCCTTCGCTGAATTACTCTCAAAAATCATCAGTCCTCTTCCTTCTCAGTACGGATGAAATGGAAGATCCGGCGTCCGGTCTTCTCCTCAAACTCAGCGACATTCTGCAGGAAGTCGCCCTCAAACATCACATCGGTGATAAAAGCGAACTCATCGGTACGACCGCCCAGTGCGATCGGAACCAGCTTCGAGCTGTCCTCCAGGAAGAGCTCACGGAGCTCCTTCTTCACCGCATCCGGTGTGCCCTCGACACGAACGAAATATGCGAACGCGTTCGAGCTCATCGGCTCGATCTGAATCATCTTCTCGGTCCAGCCGATGCCCTGGAAATCATGCTGGTGGCGTACGGCCGCGATGATATCAGACACGACGGCACTTGCGGTCGGCATCTTGCCGGCACCCATACCATAGAGCATGGTCGTACCGAGACAGTTTCCGACGATACGGATACCGTTATAAACGCCATCGACGCTGAAAAGCGGGTCGGACTTCGGAATCATCATCGGAACGACATAGGCGAAGTACTTATCCTCGACCTGCTGTACGGAGCCGAGCAGCTTGATGGTCATACCCAGTTCACGCGCATAGAGGAAGTCCAGCTTCGAAACGGCACGGATACCCTCGGTATAGATGTCCTCATGACGGCAGCGATTGCCGGAGGCCATACTGAGAAGGATCGCCGTTTTACGGGAGGTGTCGAAGCCGTCGATATCGGAGGACGGGTCACGCTCCGCATAGCCGAGATGCTGTGCCTCGACGAGGGTTTCCTCAAAGTCGGCCCCCTTCTCACGCATCTTCGTAAGGATGAAGTTCGTGGTTCCGTTCATGATACCGGTGATCTCGGTCAGATTCTCGCCGGCATAGTTATGGTAGATCGTGCGGATGACCGGGATACCACCACCGACGGAAGCCTCGAAATAGAAATTACAGTGATGCTCGCGGGCGATGCTGATGAGCTTCGAACCGACCGCATCGACGAGTGCCTTGTTGGAGGTGACACAGTGCTTCCCCTTCTCGAGGCAGGCCTTCACAAACTCATAGGCCGGGTGAATGCCGCCCATGGTCTCGACGACGAGCTTGATCTCCGGATCGTTCTCGATGACGGAGAAGTCGGAAATCAGCTTATCATTATCGACACCGATGTCGGTACGAAGATCCAGTACATACTTGAGCTCGACCGGCTCGCCGACCTTCTTTTCGATCTGCGCCTGATTGATGCGCAGCACCTCTGCTACGCCGGAGCCGATGGTGCCATAGCCTAAAATCGCAATTTTCATAATTTTCCCCTTCATGCTGGTAACGTTCCGAAGCGTTCGGCTACGTTTTAAATGATGGATGCCTGTGGTTTTACAGGGACTGCCTAGCCAGGCATGCTCTCCTGCGCAAGAATCTTGACATATTGTATATTGGGCAATGCTTCGATCTCATGGATCATCGCATTGATGTCCGACGTATCCTCCCGGACCTCGATGGAGAGTGTCAGGGTGGCGATTCCGTTGATGGGAATCGATTGATGGATGGTCAGGATGTTCGCATTATACGAAGATACCGTCGAGCAGATCTTCGCCAGATTTCCGAGTACATCCCGCATCTCGACGATGATCGTGACGGTCTTCCCCTTCGAACTATCGTAAAACGGGAAGATGTCTTCTTTATACTTATAGAAAGAACTGCGGGAAATATTCACGCGTTCGGTTGCTTCTGCCACCGATAAGCCCTTTTCTGTCTCGAGGAGACGCTTTACCTCGACCACCTTTTTCAGGACCTCGGGCAGTGCCCCGGTCCGGACAACGAAATAATCGGATTGACTGCTCATCGTGTCTACCTGTCCTTCTCTCTCGCTCGTGGTGCTGTTTCGTCGCTTACCCGCTGCTGAAATCAGTCTTCTCCCTGAACGCGGCGATCAGGGCAGCCGAGCTGCATCCACTTAAGGTAGGCGGTGATGAAGCGATCGATATCACCATCGAGCACCGCATCGGTATTGGAGGTCTGCTCACCGGAACGAAGATCCTTCACCATACGATATGGCTGCAGAACATAGGAGCGGATCTGGGAGCCCCAGCCGTTGTCCTTGACCTCGCCACGGATACCGGCCAGCATCGCCTCCTGCTCCTCCTTCTCCTTCAGGTACAGTCTCGCCTTCAGCATCTGCATCGCCTTGTTACGGTTCTGAAGCTGTGAACGCTCCTCCTGACAGGCCACGACGATACCGGTCGGGATATGAATCAGTCGAACGGCCGAGGAGGTCTTATTGATGTGCTGTCCACCGGCACCGGATGCACGGTATACCTCCATCTTGATGTCCTCCGGACGCACCTCGATGTCGATCTCGGTCTCGATGTCCGGCATGATGTCACAGGACACGAAGGAGGTCTGACGCTTCGCCTGTGCATTGAATGGAGAGATACGTACCAGACGGTGTACACCCGCCTCGGAGCGCAGGTAGCCGTAGGCATACTCGCCATCGATCTCGATGGTGACGGACTTGATACCGGCTTCATCACCCTCCAGATAATCCAGCACCTTCAGGGTGAAACCATGACGCTCCGCCCAACGTGTATACATACGATACAGCATACCGGCCCAGTCGTTGGACTCGGTACCACCGGCACCGGCGTTGAGACGCAGGATGGCATTCATACTGTCATATTCTCCGGAAAGGAGAAGCTTCGTTGACATCTGATCGAGGCGCTCGATGAAATCATCCAGCATTTCCTTGACCTCTGCCACGGAATCCTGATCCTCCTCCTCTTCCGCCATCTCGATCAGTGCGCCGATATCATCATAGGACTGCGCGAGCTCTTCGTAGCTTTTGACCTCATCCTTCAGACGACGGTCCTCGGTAGAGTACTGGTTGGCCTTTTCCGGATCTGTCCAGAAATCCGGCTCTTCCATCATACGGTCGAGCTCGGCGATGCGCTTCTTTTTATTATCAAGGTCCAGGGAAGCGCCGAGATCCCGGAGGGCCTGTTCCTTCTGTCCAAGCTCATACTTGTACTGGTCTAACTCAATGATCATTTGTTTTCCTTTACATGCTATGTGTTACATCGTCACTGCTGCACTGCTTCCGAAACGCACGGACACCCGTTCGGTGCTGTCCGCTTCGAAAGAGAAGCGAAGTATATAAAAGGCCGCGAAGCATTCGATGATGATCCGCGGCCTTTCCCTGCGGGAGCAGGAAAGCTTACTTAGTTTTTGCCGGCGTTATCAAGCATTTCGTCCTGTGCCTTCTCTGCCTGTGCTTCGGATACCTTCTGATTCATCATCTTCTGGTACTCGTCACGGCCGTGGCACTGCTTATACTTCTTGCCGGATCCACACGGACACGGATCGTTCGGATAGATCTTGCGGATGGAACGCTTTTTCGGTGCCTGCGCAAGGGTGTCGTCACGGTTGGTACCGGTAACCTGTGCCTGCTGCTCACGCTCCACCTTCTGCTCTACCTGGATATGATACAGGATGCGTACGGTATCTTCCTTGATGGCACGTGTCATATCGCCAAACATCTGATAGCCCTGGATCTTATACTCTACGAGCGGATCCTTCTGGCCGTATGCCTGAAGACCGATACCATCACGGATGATATCCATATCATCGATGTGGTTCATCCACTTCTGGTCGATCACACGAAGAAGGATGACACGCTCTACCTCACGGAGCTGCTCCGGATTCGGGAAGGAGGCTTCCTTCTGCTCATAGAGCTTGATGGCCTCTTCCTTCAGGAGCTGCTTGAACTCGTTCTTCGTCATCGAGTTGAACTGCTCCTCGGTAAGCTGCAGCTTCGGAAGCGGGATGATGCTCATCAGTGTATCATTCAGACCACTGAGATCCCAGTCCTTCGCGGTGGCGTCCTCTGGAACGTTCGCATCGACATAATTCTCGATGATGTCCTGAATGAAGTTGATGATGGTCGGACGGAGATCGTCACCGTTCAGCACCTTCTCACGCTCTGCATAGATGACATCACGCTGCTCGTTGTTGACCTCGTCGTACTTCAGGAGGTTTTCACGGATGCCGTAGTTGTTCAGCTCGATCTTCTCCTGTGCCTTTTCGATGGCGTTGGAAAGCATCTTGTGGTGGATTTGCTCACCCTCCGGTACACCCAGTGCCTCGAACATATTCATGAGACGCTCGGAACCGAAGAGACGCATCAGGTCATCCTCGAGGGAGATGAAGAACTGAGACTGACCCGGGTCACCCTGACGTCCGGCACGTCCACGGAGCTGGTTATCGATACGTCTCGACTCGTGGCGCTCGGTACCGATGATATGAAGACCACCGGCAGCCAGTGCCTCCGGATCCAGCTTGATATCTGTACCACGGCCGGCCATGTTGGTCGCGATGGTGACGGCACCGTGCTGACCGGCGTCTGCAACGATGGCAGCCTCGAGCTCATGGAACTTCGCATTCAGGACGTTGTGCTTGATACCACGGCGCTTCAGCATGCCGCTGATGAGCTCGGAGGTATCGATGTTGATGGTACCGATCAGAACCGGGGCGCCGGTCTCGTGGATACGAACCGCTTCATCCACGACGGCCTGGAACTTTTCCTTCTTCGACTTATAAACCGCATCATCGAGGTCGATACGCTGTACCGGCTTGTTGGTCGGGATACAGATGACATCCATATAATAGATGTTACGGAACTCCTTCTCCTCGGTCTGTGCGGTACCGGTCATACCGGCCTTCTTATCAAACTTGTTAAAGAAGTTCTGGAAGGTGATCGTCGCGAGGGTCTTCGACTCACGCTTGACGTTCACATGCTCCTTCGCCTCGATCGCCTGATGGAGACCATCGCTGTAACGACGGCCCGGCATGATACGTCCGGTGAACTCGTCGACGATAAGTACATCGTCATCCTTGACCACGTAGTCCTTATCACGGTGCATGAGGTTGTTTGCACGAAGCGCCAGGATCACGCAGTGCTGGATCTCCAGATTCTGCGGATCTGCGAGGTTCTGGATATGGAAGAACTGCTCAACCTTATGGACACCCTGCTGGGTGAGGTTGACGGTCTTCTCCTTCTCATTGACGATGAAGTCACCGGTTTCCTCGATCTCCTCACCGAGGATCGCGTCGAGCTTACTGAACTCTGCGGACTCCTCACCACGCTGAAGCTGACGGGCCAGCACATCACAGACCTCATAGAGCTTCGTGGACTTTCCGGACTGACCAGAGATGATCAGCGGTGTACGTGCTTCATCGATCAGGACGGAGTCGACCTCATCGATGATACAGTAGTGAAGGCCACGAAGTACCTGCTGGTTCTTATACACTGCCATGTTATCACGGAGGTAGTCGAAACCGAGCTCGTTATTCGTGACATAGGTGATATCACAGTTATAGGCTGCCTGACGCTCCTCGGTGGTCATGGAGTTCAGAACCACACCTACGCTTAATCCGAGGAACTCGTGGATACGTCCCATCCACTCCGCATCTCGCTTCGCGAGGTAGTCGTTGACGGTGACGATATGAACACCCTTTCCCTCCAGCGCATTCAGATAGGCCGGACAGGTGGATACGAGGGTCTTACCTTCACCGGTTCTCATCTCGGCGATACGGCCCTGGTGAAGAACGACACCACCGATCAGCTGTACCGGGAAGTGCTTCATCTTATTGACACGCCATGCGGCCTCACGTACTGTCGCATAGGCCTCCGGAAGAATCTGATCCAGACTCTCTCCCTGCGCCAGACGCTCCTTAAACTTCGGGGTCTGCGCCTTTAACTCTTCATCTGACATGGCAGACATGGTCTCATCATAAGAAAGGATCTTCTTAATGATCGGATCGATCCGCTTCAGTTCATGATCGGAATGGGTACCGAAAACCTTCTCAAAAAAACTCATTTGCTCTAGTACTCCTTATCGCAAGTGCACACAGCGATACGATACATCTGCCTACACTTTTCGTTCTACTTATGGCTATAACTCTGAAATCTTATCACTAAACACTTTTTTATTCAAGAAAGCTTTTGATTGTTAACATTTAATTCATATATTTCATTACTGTTCACTCGTGGCTCGGCGGACGGCAGCCGGGCCACGCCTTGACTTAACGACGTTTGAACAGCGACGGATTATATTTTACATATCCATTACGTTGTAGAAATTTCCTCTATATATGATATAATATATATATCCTGAATGACCCACATCAGGAAATCTTTTTAAGGGAGCGTGATTTTATGAAGTTTAACATCACAGGAAGAAATGTTACTGTATCTGACGGCATGAAGGACCAGATCGATCGGAAGCTGGGCAAGTTATCGAAGTTCTTCAAGGAAGACACCATCTGCAACGTCACTCTCTCCACTGAGAAAAACAAGTATAGGGTCGAGGTGACTATCCCGGTAAAGGACGGTGTCATCCGTGCTGAGGAGATCACACCGGATAAGTTCCAGTCCCTCGATATGGTTGTAGACGTCATCGAGCGTCAGATCCGTAAGTACCGCACGAAGCTGATCAATCGTCAGCAGGCTGCTGATTTCTCCGACGCCTTCGCAGAGGAGCTGGAGGATGAGCTCGGTGAGGATGAAATCCAGATCGAGCGTACAAAGCACTTCAACCTGAAGCCGATGACCCCGGAAGAGGCTTGCCTCCAGATGGAGCTGGTCGGCCATACCTTCTTCGTATTCCAGAACGGCGATACCGGAAACGTTGCCGTCGTTTATAAGAGAAAGAGCGGCAACTATGGCCTGATCGAGCCGGAGTACTGATCCCCGGAGAGGCCGGCAGGCCTCCATATAAAATAGTAAATTCCATCGAGTGGTATCCAGCGTACGTTAGATCGTGATGCTGATCATCCATTTGTCATATGGACTCCATAAAACGAAGAACCCCTTAAGCTGTTTCGCTTAAGGGGTTCTTCATTTATTTCGGATATCAGTTCTGGATGAAACGTCCATAGCCGACCGGCGTACGGTAATCGTAGCGTCCGGTGCAGATGCCGGTACGTGCATTCGCTGCATGGATGATGACGCCATCGCCGGCATAGATCGCGACGTGGTTGATGTAATCACCCGATGCGTAGAATACGAGGTCGCCCGGCTGGAGCTGCTCGAAGCTGATGGACTGTGCATTCGCATACTGATCACGGGAGCTGCGCCCTGTCGTGATGCCGAAGTGCTTGAAGATCTGCTGTACGAAGCCGGAGCAGTCAGCGCCATCCGTGAGGGAAGTGCCGCCATAGACATACGGATTCCCGAGGAACTGCTTCGCGTACTGGATCAGTGCCTGACGGGAAGCCGTCGTCGCGATGACCGGAAGACTGCTGCTGATCGACTTTACGATGGAGGTACCGGCCTCGATGACATTACTACGACTTAAAATGCTCGTGCCTGCGTTTGTTACGGCTGCACCACTCTTCGTTTCAGAAGCGCTGCTGCTTCGTGTACCACTGATGGCATCGCCGGCGGCCTGGATGATGTTTCCGGCAGCTGTGCTCACGCCGCTGGTGCCGACATTCGTGAGGATATTCGCAGCTGCACTGACCGTGCTCTTCTGTGGACTGGAAGAGGCACTCTGCGTGTTCTTCTTAAAAACGGCGAAATCATCGACCGAATCCACGATTTCCAGCAGGGTTTCCTTTCCCTCCGTCGAAACCGCAGCTTCCTGGATCGTTTCGGCTGCCGTCGAGTCCTGCGCCACGGTATACTGCTCGCTGACGACATTGGCACTGGTCTCGTGAATCTCCGAGATTTTATACTCCGGAATCATGGAACCGTCCGTCGCCGCGGCCAGATCCTGGTCGGAGATGCCGAGCTCCTCGTCCGATACCGGGCCGTCGCCGATGCCGATCAGGACCTCGTCCGCCAGTGCGGTCGAGGGGGTCGTCAGGCTGAACATGAGAAGCAGGGCCAGCTTCAGCGCGAGCCTCCGCGTACGACGCTTCGGGGCTTACGAAGAAGCGACAGGCAGACGCACACCGGTTTCCTGTGTCATAGGATGCATAAGATGATTCATACTGGGTCTATTCACGTTTTCTCCCATACTTTTATCTGATCCGCCGGATCGCCGGAGCGGTCCCCGGCCTAAAACGAAGATGTCTCTGAAAAAAGCCGCAAAAAAGCGGCGTTGCAAACTCTGTTTCGAAGATCTCAAACATCTTAACTTTAGCACAAACGCCGCGATCTTTCCTTACAAATTATATTACAATTTGCTTACGATGCAGAAGGCCTATAAGCGTTCCTTCGGGTCCCCACTGTCTGAACAGTATTTCAAATCTCAGATCCAGCCGCCGTCGAAGCGGATGATCTGGCCGGTGAGGTAGGCCGGGGCGGCGGCGAGGAGACGCACGAGGTCCGCGACCTCTGCCGCTGTGCACATACGACCGTAGGGGATCTCGTCCTCGAGCTGTGCCCGGTCCTCCGCGCTCATCCAGCCGTTCATGTCCGTATCGACACAGCCGATGGCGATGGCATTGACCGGGATATGGTTCGGTGCAAGCTCCTTCCCCAGCGCCTCGGTGAAGGCATTGACCGCGCCCTTCGTGAGGCTGTAGACCGACTCCATGGAGGCGCCGACCACACCCCAGACAGAGCTCATGTTGAGGATACGGCCCTCGGAGGCGCGCAGCAGATACGGAATCACGGCGCGGGTGAGGCGGAACATGTCCTTCACGTTGGCATCGAGCATCTCCTCGAGCTCGTCATCCGAGACGTCCTGGGCGAGGTTGAAGGTCGAGATGCCGGCGTTGTTCACGAGGAGGAGGGCGTCCTCCGGGGTCTCGATCCGCGTGCGTCGTGTAAGTGCATCCTGCGGACCGTGCGATATGACGAGATCGCTCTGCTCTTCGCAGGCAGCACAGGATTCAGGCTGCGTCCCATCAAGATCCTCTTCAGTAAGGATCGGAAGGGGTTTCGTGCCTGGTGTCCCGAGCAGTGCGGCGAGGACCTCGTCTGTGATCGGGCCATGCACGGTATGCACCTCCGTCACGCCGCGGAGCCTCTCCGCCACCTGCTCCAGGAGGTCGAAGCGAGAGCGGCAGTTCAGGATGAGCCGCCAGCCGTCGCGGGCCAATGTCTCTGCCACTGCTCTTCCCACGCCGCGGGAGGCACCTGTAATAATCGCTGTTTTCATAATTTCCTTTCCGAAAAAAGCGGCTGCACGATGTGCAGCCGCTTTCTGTCCTGCCGCAGGACGTCCATCCTGCGATTGTGCTGTGTTTTCAATTCCGGATACTGTAGCCTCGTTCATTATCTGAAGGACGGCAGATTCCAGTGGAAGTAGATCGCGAGGAAGCGGATCAGGACCGTCACGATCATGCTGACTACCGCGGCGATCATCGTGCTTCCGAAGGCACCCGCCGGGCGGGCGATGACGGACAGGCCGCAGTAGACGATCGCTCCGACGATGGCCGCGATGCCATAGACTCGCTTCCGCATGATGAGCGGCATCTGCCCGGCGAAGATATCGCGGAGGATGCCACCACCGATGCCGGTGAGGACGCCGACGAAGCAGGCGAGGAACATATTTGCACCGTAGCCTGCATTGACCGCCGTACGACAGCCGACGACGACGAACGCGGCGAGGCCGACAGAATCGGCGACGTTCAGGATGAAGTTTGAGCGGATCCGGTTCCGGTCGATCTTATCCATATAGTTCCCGGTGGTCTGGCTGCGCTCGAAGATGAAGTCGACGACGCAGGTGATGAAGGCGACGGTCACATAGACCGGCTTCGTGAACATCGCCGGCGGGATCTCGCCGAGGATGAGGTCACGGATCATACCGCCACCGACGGCCGTCGCACAGCCGAGTACGATGGTACCGAAGATGTCCATCTTCCGATCCTTCGCGACCATGACACCGGAAATCGCAAAGGCCACCGTACCGACCATTTCAAGAATAAAAATCACATCATCAAAGCCCATAGCTATCTCAGCTTCAGTCGATCTCGTCCGGAAGCTCGAGGGTGTGCTCTCTGTTCAGCTTCTGGCAGAAAGCGACGAACTTGTCGAGCGGAACGTTCTGGATCTGCTTGTTGGAGCCACGTACGTTGATGGATACGGTGTTCTCCTCTGCCTCGTGATCACCAAGTACGAGGATGTACGGATCCTTGTAGTTCTTGAAGCCCTTGATCTTCGTCTTCATGTTCTTATCGCTGTAGTCTGCCTCGACACGGATGCCTGCGTTCAGCAGAGCCTCCTCTACCTTCTTCGCATAGGCGTTATGCTCCTCACGGATCGGAACGAGGGCTACCTGATACGGATTCAGCCAGAACGGGAAGTTCCCCTTGAAGTTCTCGATGATGATACCGATGAAACGCTCGAGGGAACCGTAGATCGCACGGTGGATAACGACCGGCATCTGCTGTGTGCCGTCCTCTGCGGTGTAGTTCAGGCCGAAGTTGTGCGGAAGCTGGAAGTCGAGCTGAACCGTACCACACTGCCACTCACGACCGAGTGCATCCTTGATCTGAAGGTCGATCTTCGGGCCATAGAATGCGCCGTCGCCTTCATTGATCTCGTAGCCGCCCTCGCCATACTTCTCGTCGAGGATGGACTTGAGGGATGCCTCTGCACGATTCCAGACGTCGATATCACCCATGAAATCATCCGGTCTGGTGGAGAGCTCTGCACGGTAGGTGACACCGAAGGTCTTGTAGATCTCGTCTGCGATAGAGATAACATCCGCGATCTCATCCTTGATCTGGGACTCCATCACGAAGGTATGGTCATCATCCTGACGGAACTCCTGTACACGGAAGAGACCGTTCATCTGACCGGACTTCTCCTTACGGTGCAGCACATCGTACTCAGAGTAACGGATCGGGAGCTCCTTATAGGAACGAAGCTTACGCTTGAAGGTGAGCATCGCGTTCGGGCAGTTCATCGGCTTCGCTGCCATGGTGTCGATGTTCTCACGGTTGTAAATGACAGAACCGGCCTGGATCTTCGCTACCTTCTTCTCGGCTGCCGCATCCTTATAATCCTCGACCACGTTCTCGATATCCGCGTCTGCCGTGGTGTAGCCGTCGATACCCGGAACGATGAACATGTTGTTGAGATAATGTGCCCAGTGACCGGAAACGAGCCAGAGACGCTTGTTGTTTACGAGCGGCGCTGCGATCTCGGTGTAGCCATGGCGGCGCTGTACCTCACGGCTGTACTGAAGCAGTGCCTGGTACATCTGCCATCCACGTGGCAGCCAGTATGGCATACCTGGAGCAGTCTCGTTGAACATGAAGAGCTCAAGCTGCGCACCGATCTTCTTGTGGTCACGCTCACGCGCCTCCTCGATCATCTTTACGTGCTGCTTCAGCTCATCCTTCGTCGGGAATGCATACACATAGACACGCTGCATGTGGTCACGCTTCTCGTCGCCTCTCCAGTATGCTGCGGAACAGCTGTGAATCTGGTAAGCCGCGCTCATCAGCTCCTGTGAATTCTCTACGTGCGGTCCACGGCAGAGATCGACATAATCATCACCGGTATAGTAAACAGAGATGGTCTCGTCCTCTGGAAGCTCCTCGATCAGCTCGAGCTTAAACTTCTGATCCTTGAAGATCTCCTTCGCCTCGGCCTTCGAAACTTCCTTCCGTGTCCACGGCTCACGACGCTTGATGATCTCACGCATCTTGTTCTCGATGGCCTTGAAGTCCTCTTCACCGATGCTCTTGCCCTCCGGCAGAACGAAGTCATAGTAGCAGCCGTCCTCGATCTGAGGTCCGATGCCGTACTGTACTTCCTTACCATAGATCTCGATCACTGCCTTTGCGAGGATGTGTGCGAGGGAATGACGATACACCTGTAATAACTCTTCCTTTTCCATTTGTTTCTCCTTTGAATGTTTCAAAACCAGCCCTTTGGGTCGGCTGATTTCGTGTCTGGACAACCGGTCCAGTGCCACACAGCGAATCTCTGCTTTAAACAAAAATGTCCCAATCAGCTCTTTCGAACTGATTGGGACGATAGATTCGCGGTTCCACCCAAATTGTCATCTTCCACATATCCTGTGGGCGAATGCTTCTGCACCTGCACAGATGACCACTCTTTCGACGGTAACGTAGTCAACGGGTCCGATTAAGGACCTCTCCGAGGTGGTGTTCATATTTATTTCCTCGACGCCTCGCAGCAACCGGCGTTTCTCTGTATCCGAAATCAAATACTACTGTCCTCTTCAACGATTTCTGTCTATTCAATTGACACAGCCATTGTAGGTTCGGCGCATCGCTTTGTCAAGGGGCTGTCCGGGATTTTGCATACACATGTGTTACACGTCCCTCCGGGTGCCCCTGCCAGGTACAGAGTCCCTTATTTCTCGATTTCCAGACGACCGTCGGCGATGCACTTTCCAGACTGACGGTCAAACAGCAGGATGTGGCTGCCGTGGATGTCGATGCCGGCCTGCTCGCCGATCCTGTAGGCATTGTTTCCGAAGATCACACCGGTCAGAAGATAGTCATCCTGCACACAGAGCTTGAGCGTCGATTCCATACCGGTCGGCATGGCACCGAAGATCGTGGTCTGGAGCGCACCCTCCGGCTCGATGTCGATCGCCTCCGGACGGATACCCAGCACGAGGTCACGGTTTGTGAGGACCGGATCCTCGAGGATGGAGCTGTCCTCTTCGATGACCTTTTCGATATGGTACTTGAAGACCTCATCCTTGTTGCTCTTCTCGACGGCGTGCTTCTGCTTCAGACGGTCGATTTCTGCCTGCTTCTTCGCGGCAGCATCTGCGTCCCGCTGTGTGAACCAGGTCGGAAGCTCGAGCGCTTCGTTCGGGATGAAGCGTGCATGGATACCATGGAAGATCTCGAGGGCGACGCTGCCGTCTGCACGCTGCTCACCCGTGGCTTCTACGAAGTTGATGGACGGGTTGCCGACGAAATCGGCCGCGAAGAGATTCGTCGGGCGGTTGTAGACCTCGAGCGGTGCGTCGTACTGCTGGAGGACACCGTTGTTGATGAGGCAGATCTTCGTCGCGAGGGTCATCGCTTCCATCTGATCATGGGTGACATACACGAAGGTCGATCCGGTCTCCAGGTGAAGACGCTGCAGCTCGTAGCGCATCTCGAGACGAAGCTTCGCATCGAGGTTACTGAGCGGCTCATCCATGAAGAGCACCTGTGGCTCCGGTGCGAGGGTACGGGCGATGGCGACACGCTGCTGCTGACCGTCGGAAAGCTCTGCCGGATAACGGTCCATGAACATACCGATCTTGACGACGCGGG
>SAMEA3663095__coassemble_1509_pt1 | contig 14155 bp, 12 predicted proteins | sample SAMEA3663095__metabat2_low_PE_024 | metagenome-assembled genome bin SAMEA3663095 (sample SAMEA3663095) | pig gut metagenome | biome: pig gut; feature: pig-associated habitat; material: faeces | place: France | collected 2012 | reverse complement strand
TCACTGAGTTTTCTTTATGAAAACTCAGCGTTGCAGAGGGTGCTAAGGAAAATAGATCCAAGTGCCGCTAAGGGGACCCGGCTTGATTTTACACGTCCTCTACGTATGGCTTCTGTTGCCGGCCCTCCTGGGCACTGGCGAACGGTTGGATTTTATGGATGAACCTGGAAAGAATAGCATTTGGAATTATTTAATTCTACTGTGGCATTTGGAACAAGTAAGTTCCACCTTTGGAAGAAGAGGGGGGAACTTAGTTTGACAAGTCACTTGAAAAATAGTTATTCGAAAAGTGAAAAATAGTTGTTGACGAACCTGTATCACCATGCTATTATATACGAGTTCGCGGAAGTGGCGGAACGGCAGACGCGCACGGTTCAGGTCCGTGTGAGGTTACACTCTTGAGGGTTCAAATCCCTTCTTCCGCATGAAGGAATCGATTCGATGGAATCGGTTCTTTTTTTATTTTTTGGCGTAAAGATTACGCGGATATATGATGGTTACAGATTTGAACGAGGTGCATTCCTGCTGCGGATGGCATCGTAACGATCATGGCTGAGACTCGTCTACAGAACCTTAGAGCCGAGGAAGATAAGAATCAAAACAGGACCCTTTAGAGGCACTTGGAGTAATTTTTCCTTGTTCCCCTCTGCAACACGGAGTTTCCATAAAAGGAAACTCCGTCGTTTGCAGAGGGCCTAGTGCCTCTTAAGGGTCCTGTTTTAGATTCTTACGACTCGTGCGACCAGGTTCTGAAGACGAGCCTCAGCCGGATTGTTTGATTTACCATCGCTATCGAAATGCGTGATCGGTCACGGAGTCCACTGCCGGGCCACCACATTTGAATTCAGTGGAGGAACGCGCCGAGCACGCCGTAGGAGACGATCGACATGATGGCGGAGGCGAGCAGTACGCCGACGATGATGGCGAGGAAGGACTTCTTCCGCGGCATGTGCAGGAGGCCTGCGACGAGGGAGCCGGTCCATGCGCCGGTGCCCGGGAGCGGGATGCCGACGAAGAGCACGAGGCCCCAGAAATCATACTTCTGAATCGATGCCTGGTTCTTCTCGACCTTCTCACGGAGCTTTCGCGCGATCCCCTGTGTCGGTCCGAAATGCTCACAGGCCAGTACGATCTTCTCGATGAAGAGAAGGATCAGCGGGATCGGCAGGAGATTTCCGACGATGCAGAGGATCAGTGCACGCAGATACGGCACGCCCAGCAGCGAGGATGCGAGGAGTCCGCCACGGAGCTCCAGGATCGGCATCAAGGAAATGATGAAGACGATGGCGTCCTTCGAGAGGAGTCCCGTCAGGTGAGTAGTGACAAAGCTTACAAGTGCTTCCATTTTTGACCTCAATTTCCTAATAATATCGTAATTCAGTTTTCTTGAATGCCCCTATGGAATGTGATAGACTAAACAGATGATTTGAAAGTGCGCGCACACGTCATCTGGAAGATAACGAGGTCTCCCGCGGCGTGCTGGCAGTTCTGGTCGCCTGCATTGTCCGACGCCATAAAAGGCACAATGCCGATTCTATCGACTGCGTCCCACGGTGTCAAGCGATGCGCAGATTTCAGCTCACTGAAACAAGGAAATGTAAGCCGGGAGACGGTCTAACCGATGTCTGCCATCCGGGAATCACGGGCGTTGACGCGGTACCACAGGTCCCCGAACAGCAGTAGAAAGAATAGTATGATCAGTTACGAAGAAGAAATCAAACGTTTTAAGCCGAGTCTCGATGTCGATCAGATCGAGGATGCGATCGCGAAGGTGGACCTCACCGACATGAACGACATCATGACCAGTCTCATCGAGGAGGCCATCAAGCATAAAAAGGATGAGAGCGCTAAATGAAGTATGACGTAATGCTGGAGCAGATCGCAAACTGCTACTATAATCTGGGACTAGAGCGTGCACGTCTGCGCGATCTGAGTGGCGCCGCCGAGCTGCTGAAGAAGTCGCTGACCTTCGATAAGTATCAGAAGGATGCGCGAAATCTGCTGGGGCTGATCTTTTTCGAGTGTGGTGAGACCGCGGATGCGCTCGTGCAGTGGGTCATCAGTATGAACCTGCTCCCACAGGATAACATCGCGGATCATTATCTCGATGAGGTCCAGCGCAAGCCGGCGATCCTCCGAATCTGTTCGGACAATGTCAAGCGCTACAATCAGGCGCTGGACTACGCGCAGAACAACAACGAGGACCTCGCCATCATGCAGCTCAACCAGGTCATCGAGGACAGTCCGAACTATATCAAGGCACACATCCTGCTCGCTCTTTTATATATGAAGAGAGAGGACTGGGTGAAGGCGGGACGCAGCCTCTACCTCGTGCTGAAAATCGATCGTAACAATCCGAAGGCCCTCGTGCTGATGGATGAGGTCAAGCATAACACCGGCCGGAAGGAGGTCGAGCAGAGCCGCCTGAAGAATGCATTTTCCCACCGGAAGATGACGGATGATGATGTGCTGATTCCCCAGGAGGTGAAGCAGGTGTCACCGTGGATGGTCGTCGGCTACATCTTCGTCGGCGTCATCCTGGCACTCTTCGCATTTTATCTGCTGATCATGCCGGCGAAGACGAAGGCGCTCAATGCGGAGAACAACCGTGAGCTGATTTCCTATACCGAGAAACTCGATGCCTCGAACCGTGAATATGCAGAGCTGAAGGACTCATATGATACGCTGGAGTCGCAGTACGCCGAGGCAGCTCAGCAGGTTTCACAGTTTGAGAATGCCAATGCCTCCTTCATGGGGCAGTACCAGGCACTGAACGAGATCCGGACAGCGCTTGCAAATGGCGATGTCCTTCAGGCGGCGAAGCTCTATACGGACCTCGATCAGACGCAGATCAGTGATGCGACGATGCTGCAGCAGCTTCAGAGCATCAAGGTGGAGATGGAGGGCTCGATCTATCAGGAGCTCGCCGACCAGGCGACCAACGCCTGGAACAGCGGAAACCAGGATCAGGCAGCCGAGCTGTATAATCTGAGCCTGGCGATCCGTGAGGAACCGGAAAATATGTATCTCCTCGGACGTCTCTACCAGAGTATGGGACGAACGGAGGAAGCAAATACACTGTTTGATAAAATCATCGGCGCACACCCGGATTCAAATTATGCCGAGCGCGCGAGACAGGCAAGAGGGTACTGATCCATGCTGAATGTTGAGAAGATCCGCCTGATGACCCAGCTTTCGATTTATGACAGGAAAGAGGGGAAGGCGATACGGGATGTAAGCAGATATTTCAAGGGAGACTATTTCTCCCGGAGGATGTTCATGGCACTCGTGCACTATACACTGTGCTTTATTCTGGTGTCTATGCTGCTGATGCTGATCAATATCGAAGAGCTTCTGATGCATCTGAACATCCCGTTTATCGTGGCAGCGGTCCGGGTCCTTCTTTTCATTTATGTGCTCGGCTTCGTCGGGATGATGGCCTTTTCCTATGTGCGCTATGCACGGGCCTACGATGATCTTCACCGGAAGAGTCTCTATTATATGGCGAAGCTCGACAAGCTTCTGCAGCTCGAGGAGGCACCGGATACGAAACTTGACATCGAGAGCGCCGGCTCCGAGTTTTATAAGGAGAAGGGCGGGAAGATCCGCGTCATGGAGGATGCGCCTCTGCGGCAGACGAAGCGTTCGAAGACAGCGCCGGACAGAAGGGGCAACGCGAGCGCGGCTCCGAAACAGGTAGAAGCACAGCCTGTGAAGCGAAAGAGTGCGGTGCAGGACACGGACCGGCAGGAAGAGGCGTGGCTCGATGATCCGATCGAGCCAGAGAACGGCTGGCTGGATGATCCGGTTGAACCGGAAGACGGCTGGCTGGACGACGGAAACGATACAGTAACCACAGGCGACGATGGTGACTGGCTGGACGATCCGGTCGATCCGAAGCCGCATAGTGACACGGGCAGAGCCTCTATGGATGGCATACAGCTCATGGATTTCAGAAAACATCACGAAGGAAGATAAAGATGACACAGCTGGTCGATATGAAGGATGAATTACAGAAGTTTTACATCAAAAATGAATACTGGCTCACACCTGTACTGAAGGCGCTGACCGCGTTCCTGTGCTTTTTCATGATCCGGATTCGCATAGGCTCCGACAGCATGTTCGGCAGTCTGCTGATCGCGATCGCCGCTGCTGCGCTGTGCTCGTTCCTTCCGTGGACGGCCGTGACGGTCATGTCGGCGGTTTTCGTTCTGGGCAATGCCTATGGCACGTCGATGGAGCTCGCCCTTCTGGCGGCCTTCATCCTCCTGCTGATGGCGCTCGCACAGTCGGCCTTCCGTGCAGGAAATGCGATTCTGATCGTCCTGGTTCCCCTGCTGTTTTATCTGCATGTACCCTATGTACTCCCGGTCATCGCAGGGCTCAGCCTCGGACTGATGTCCATCGTACCGGTATCCATCGGTGTGATGATGTATTATTTTATCGAGTATATCTCGGAGAACGCATCTAAGCTCAGTGTATCGACGAAGGATCCGATGGAGATGGCGAGCCAGTATGCCAGCATCTTTCAGGGCTACTTTCAGAACCGCACGATGATCGTGTCCATCATGGCCTTCGCCATCTGCATCGTGCTGGTGTTTATCCTTCATCAGATGGTGTTTTCGTATAACTGGGGAGTCGCGGTCATCGTCGGACTCCTCTCGATCCTGGTGGTTTCTGCCATCGGATCCGCGCGGCTCGGAGCCACCTTCTCTTTCAGCACGGCACTGATCGGCGTGATACTTTCCGGCATCCTCGCCCTTCTGTATGCACTGGCCTTCCATGGTGCAGACTATAAGGGGACGGAGCGCTTACGTTTCGAAGATGATGACTATTTCTATTTTGTAAAGGCGATTCCGAAGCTGAAATCAGGAAATGAGGCATAAATCGAATGACAGGAATGATTGAAAAAATGAAAAGCTGGGTGAGCCTCCTGCCACCGATCGGCTATACCAACATCCTCGAGATCATCATCCTCGCGGTGCTCGTATATGAGATCCTTCTCTGGATCAAAAATACGAGAGCCTGGGAGCTGCTCAAGGGTCTGCTGGTCATCGCCGCCTTCATCACTGCAGCGGCGATCCTTCATCTCACGACCATCATGTGGCTGATCGAACGGATCTCAACGGTGGCCATCATCGCGACCGTCGTCATCTTCCAGCCGGAGCTCCGAAAAGCGCTGGAACAGCTCGGCAGCCGGAACTTCATCGCCAATCTGATTCCGGATGACGGGATCGATGACGCCAGTGTGACGACGATCAACGAAATCATCCGTGCGACCTTCGAGATGGCGAAGAAGAAGACCGGAGCACTCATCGTGATCCAGCAGAATCAGCCACTGAAGGAAATCGAAGAGACCGGTATCCGTATCAACGGTATCGTGTCGTCGGCACTGCTGATCAACATCTTCGAGAAGAACACACCGCTGCATGACGGTGCTGTCACGATCGTCGGTGATAAGGTTACGGCCGCGACCTGCTATCTGCCGCTGTCCGATACCGATATCTCGAAGGACTTCGGTACACGTCATCGTGCTGCGCTCGGCATGTCTGAGACGAGTGATGCCGTTACGATCGTGGTCTCGGAGGAGACCGGTCGTGTGTCAGTCGCTGCAAACGGGAAGCTCTGCCGTGCACAGGATGCTGAAGCTCTGCGCTCGATGCTTCCGACGAGAGAGCAGAAGGAGATGGATAAGAATACACGCTTCCGTATCTTCCGTAATACACGAAAGGAAGGCAAAGCATGATGAAACATTTCTTTACGGAAAATCTGCCGCTCAAGGTGCTGAGTCTCCTGATCGCGCTGCTCCTCTGGCTGCTGGTGGTCAATGTCTCGCATCCGGAGGTCACGGATACGAAAACGGTGCCGCTCGAGGTCGAGAATCAGTCGACCTTTGCGGCGCAGAATAAATCCTGGGAAATCGATCGCACGAGTGTGACCATCAGCTACAGTGTCCGCACGAACAGCCGCTCCCTCATCAGTGCGTCGGATTTTCATGCCTACGTGGATCTGAAGGATTACAGCATCACCGGAGCCGTCCCGATCTATGTGGATGTACTGAATGACAAGGACGAGCTGATCGGAGATGTGACGGTCCGTCCGACGGTCACCCGGGTCATCATCGAGGATATCCAGGAAAAGAAATTTGAAATCAAAAATACCGTGCATGGTACACCGAAGAGCGGCTACAAGGTCGCGAATGTGATCGTCAGTCCGGAACATGTCTATCTGAGTGGTCCGCAATCTGAAATCGGCCGCGTGTCCAGTGTCGGAATCGATGTGAATGTAGAAGGCATCGCACAGAACGAGGATGGGGTAGCTGAGCTCGTATACTATGATGCAAATGGAAATCAGCTCTTTGACCTGAAGAACGTCAGTGCGTCGACGAGCTCGATCCACTATGCCGTGACCCTGTATAAGGAGAAGTCCATCAACCTTCTATCCAGTGTCAGAGGCACACCGGCCGCGGGGTATCAGTATGAGTCGACCGCGGTTTCACCAGCGACCGTGAATCTGGCGGCGTCGACCTACATCATTGATGGCATGACGGTGTTCGAGCTTCCGAAGATCGATATCAGCGGTGCCAGCGGAACGAAGACCATCACCTTTAATCTGGCAGACTATCTCCCGGCCGGTGTTATGCTGGCGGAGGATCAGGACGCCGAGGTCAATGTGACGGTCCGCATCGAAAAGATACCGGAGACAGAGGAGACGTCGACCGACAGCGACGAGACCGCTGCGACGACGGCACTCATCTCCGGATCACAGAGTGCGCATACCAGTGAGACTACGGCGGCAGAAGCGAAGCTGCCGGAGAGCAGTGCCCAGGACGGAGATACCGAGCCGGAGGTGACGGGCGCTTCGCATGAGTCGGGCAGTACACATGAAGAAACACTGCTCAGCCAGTCCGGACACTGATCGGAGAATGCATAAATTTCATGAAAACAGAATGGTTTAAACTTGGTATCTATACAGCAGCGTATGTCATGAGCTTCGTGCTGGGAGAGGCGGGTCTTTCCGCCCCTTCCGGTCTGTGCCTGATCTTCGCTGCTGCTTTTTTATATCTTTCAGAGTACCGGAGAACGGCGTATCTGCTGAATCTTCGGGGCCTGCTCGCCCTCGGTCTCCTCGGCGGGGAAGGCATCGCCCGTTTTCAGCTGAGCCGGCTGAGCACCGACTGGACGCTGGAAACCTGGCTTTCGTTCTATCTTTTTTATCTGATTTTTGATCTTTCGGCACAGCTCGCCGATCATGCAGGAGCCATCCGATCCGCCCGATCTGGAGACGATGCGGATCGTAGTGCATCCTGCAGCGTGGTACCGGATCCGCTGGCGTCCACAGCTTCTATAGATGTCCGGGATGTCGGTGGGGTGCCCGGTCGCTTGGCGACAGGAGAGAGCGCAGGACCGGATCTTCGTTTCTTTCGGTATGCGATCCTCGGTCTGCTCGGTATTTCCTGGGCGGCGTTTCTTTTTGAGGCGCGGCGGCTCGGCTTCGTACCGCTCTTTACGGTCGATACGCCACATGCCTACAGCTACTTCCATGTAAAGGGTGTGCACTACTTTACGACGCTGGCTGTGCTTACCCCGGCGGTCTCGATGCTGTATCTAGGTGCGCGGCGGAAACACGGACTTCGCCCGGATGTGCTGACACTCCTCGGACTGCTGCTTCCGATCATCCTGACGATCCTGATGGTGTCCCGTTTTCAGTTTATGATTTCGGTGATTCTGGCTGTTTTCGTGGCCTTGCTTTCAGGCCGCCGTTATAAGCTGTGGCAGCTTCTGCTGCTCCTCGCGCTGATGATCGCTGCCTATGTCTTCATCACGATCGAGCGTGCGCATTCCGTCGAGTACCTGAACGGCATCTTCGAGATGAAGGATCCGTCGACCCCGATCTTTATCACCCAGCCGTACATGTACATCGCAAACAACTATGATAATTTTAATGTCATGACCCGTGAGCTGACGGTCCACGCGCATGGACTCCGCATGCTCTATCCGTTTGTGACGCTGAGCGGGATCAAGTTCTTCGTCCCGTCACTGGCGCAGGGCTTTCCGCTCTTCGTGACGAAGGAAGAGCTCACGACCGTCACGATGCTCTATGACGCATGGTATGACTTCGGTCTCAGCGGGATCGCTGTGTTCGCACTCGTGCTCGGCCTCGTTTCAGGGCGGGTCACACGTACCTGTCGAAAGGATCAGAACCCGTTCTCCGTGCTTCTGTATGCACAGCTCGCTTTCTATTATCTGGTTTCGTTTTTTACCACCTGGTTCAGTAACCCGGCCACCTGGTTTTATCTGGGCATCAGTTTCCTGCTGTACCTCGCGTATGCATGTACTGTGCGAAAAAGGAGAAGAGAATGAAGCGTTATACACAGCTGATCTTAAATATCCTGGTACCGATCCTGATGATGGCGGCGGTCGTCACCTTCGTTCCGAAGCTGATCATCTTTTTTATCCCGTTTATCATCGGGGCCGTCATCGCATGGATCGCCAATCCGCTGATTCGTTTTCTGAATACGAAAACGAAGCTGATGGAACGGCAGCATGCGTCGGTTGTCATCATCATCTTCATGCTCGTACTGATCGGCGCGATCCTGTATCTCGTCCTCAGCGTAGCTGTCCGTTTCTGCGTCGGCTTCGCAAAGGATCTGCCGGATATGGTGCGGGACCTCGCACAGCTTCTCAGGGAGTTTCTGCTTTCGCACCAGAGTCTGCTGCAGCACCTGTCGCTGAATCTGCCGGGGACGGGAGCGGATGGCGCTGCGGTTATACTGGATCTCAATAAGCTGAACAGCAGCATCGAGGAATCGCTGCTCGGCTTCGTAACGAATATCTCTGCGCCGATCGCCAATGTCTCCATCGGTGCGGTTCGCTCGATTCCGAATGTCCTTGTATATTCGGTCGTAACGATTTTTTCTGCGTACTGCTTCTGTAAGGATGGCGAACACTATGTCGAGCGGGTGAAGGCGTGGATTCCGAAGGAGCTGTTCCGTTACTATGAGCTGCTGAAGGCAGATATACGGAGGATCATCCAGGGCTGGCTGCTGGCACAGTTTAAGATCATGTTTGTCGTCTTCCTCGTGCTGACGATCGGCTTCCTCCTGCTGCGTGTGCGCTATGCACTTCCGCTTGCTGCATTGACCGCTTTTCTGGACTTCCTGCCGATGCTTGGGGTCGGCTTCATCTTGTGGCCATGGATCGTGCTTGACCTCTTCAGCGGGAATCTGGTGCAGGCGCTCTGGCTCGTCGTGATCTATGTCGCGACCCAGATCGTGCGCCAGTTCATGCAGCCGAAGATCATGGGTGATACGATGGGGCTTTCCCCGTTCCTGACGATTCTGTTCATGTACCTCGGTTACCGCTTCTATGGCTTCGTCGGGCTGATTTTCGCGGTTCCGGTCGGTATGCTCGTGATGTGCTTTTACCGCTATGGCGCCTTTAAGAAGATGACGGCCTCGATCCAGGCACTCTATCGGGACCTGATCTCCTTCCTGTAAACGCATCTCCGGGTATCCGTGTGCAGTGATTTATTCATGGAAAACGTGAGAGAAGTTTTACAGGCAGATCGCGGGATTCATACACGCTTCCCGGCGAATACATTGACAAATCAGATGGTACGAAATATAATTCTTAAAAATTAAATATTTTTTTATAGTTATTTTAGAAGGAGATAATCAAATGGAGAAGAAGACAAAGGCTACAGAAGCAAAGAAGGACGCAGCTCTGAAGGAGTCTTTCGCTGAGATCAAGAAGGCTGTAGCAGAGACTGCGAAGGCTGCTGAGAAGAAGGCCGCTCCGGCAAAGGAAGCAGTTAAGGAAGAGACTCCGAAGAAGACCGCTCCAGTGAAGAAGACAGCTCCAGCAAAGAAGACAGAAGAGAAGAAGCCGGCAGAGAAGACCGCTCCGGCGAAGGCAGAAATGAAGACAGCTGTTACATTACAGATCGATGGCAGAGATTTCGATCCTGCAAAGATCGTTGCAGACGCACAGAAGGCGGCTGAGAAGATCAAGAAGGACGTCAAGGATGTACATATCTACATCAACGTAAACGATCAGGCTGCATACTTCACCGTCGATGGTGAGGGTAAGCCGGAGTACAGAGTAAACCTGTAATTCAGCATTTCGAACATAGAGAACGATTCATCGAAGGGTGAATCGTTCTTTTTCATATACACAGGATGCCGTTATCTGATAAAATACGAGCGTTGCAACAGGCTGTGATCACAGGAATGAATTATGAGTGAGAGGTGAATATGAAGCAATTACCGGCGGAGTTCTGTACCCGCATGAACGCCCTTCTTTCCGAAGGGGAATATGACGCATTTCTCGAGAGCTTCGAAAAGCCGCCCGTCCGGGGGCTGAGGCTCAATCTTCATAAGCTGATGGAGCTCGAGGAGAGCGGGAATCCGGAGGCGATCCGCTACGCGAAGCTCGTCGCGGACTGGGATCTCGAGCCCATGCCGGAGAGCAGCAGGATCTCCTTTCATGGACAGACGATGTATGCGTCCTTCTATCTCGATGACCATTATCTCGAGTCCATCGGTATCCGTCCGGGAAAGCATCCGTATCATGAGGCCGGGCTCTACTATATCCAGGGACCGGAGGCGATGCAGGTCGTACAGCATATGCAGATCCGTCCCTTCGACCGGGTGATCGACCTCTGTGCGAGCCCGGGCGGAAAATCGACGCAGGCTGCGGATCTTCTGTCGGCAGACGCCGGTGGCTTCCTGATTTCCAACGAATACGTCGCCCTGCGTGCCCGGACACTGAGCTCAAACATCGAACGTATGGGCATACGCAATGCAGCCGTACTGAATGAGGATACAGGAAAAATCGCAGATCATTTTCCAGAGTTTTTTACGAGAGTGCTCGTCGATGCGCCGTGCTCCGGAGAAGGCATGTTCCGAAAGGATGATACGGCGATCACAGAGTGGTCACCGGAGAATGTCCACATGTGTGCAGAGCGTCAGCGGGAGATCACGGCCAATGCATATCGCATGCTGGCACCGGGCGGTATCCTCGCCTACAGTACCTGTACCTTCGAAAAGGAAGAGGATGAGGATATACGGGATTACCTCCTCAGCTCCTTCCCGGAGTTGAGCCTTCTCTACGAGAAGCGTGTGTGGCCGCACCGTGAGCCTGGGGAGGGACACTATATGGCGATCTTCCGTAAGTCCGGCAGCGATCCGCTGGCCGCACTGGAGAAGACGTATGGTACGTGCATTTCGGGACCGGATCGAGCATTCGAGGAGAAGGACTACCGAAGGCAGCAGGTGAAGGATCAGGGGTACCTCGTACCATCGATGCTGCCGGAGCTTCGTGGCCTGCGCTGTCTCCGTGCCGGCATCCAGTCGGAAATGAGTCTGAAAAACCGAACAGAGCCGGCGCATGCGCTGAGCCATGTGCTGAATCCGGCGGATGTCGCCGGGCTTCGGCAGTTTGATCTCGAGCGTTGCAGCTATCCGGCGACCGATCCGCGCATCGACCAGTATCTTCGCGGACTGCAGATCACGGCACCGGAGGGCGTCGACGGAAAGGGCTGGTGCATCGTCTGTGCAGACGGCGTTGCCCTCGGGCTCGGGAAGCTGGTGAAGGGACAGGTGAAGAATCATTTCCCGAAGGGACTGCGCTTCGTATAAAAAGACACAGCGGGCAGAAAGGAAGCGGCATCTTGCTGCTTCCTTTCTGCCTGGGATTCAGGATAAAAAATAGAACGGTAAAAGCCGCTGAAAATGAAAATAAATTCCATTTCAAAACGTCAAAAATATGTGCATGTGTTTTGCGAAAAGCCATAATTGTATAAGGAAATCCTTATAAACCCTATATTCTCGGGCTTATAATGTCAGCATTATACCTGATATTACTTTCACGAAGTTTGAAAAAAGCACCCATTTCGGGTTGAATTATAAATGTGCTTCATATACAATATAGACGTCATAAACCGGGGATTTTTCCCCTTGTTTAGATACGAAATGGAGGATAAAAAATGGATAATCAGTCAACATCATCCGCTCTGACGAGAATTCAGTCACTGCTCGATGAATTCAGCTTCGTTGAAGTTGGCCGTCTTGTAGAAGCAAGATCAACAGACTTTAACATGGCTGAGAAGAAGGCACCATCTGACGGTGTTGTTACCGGTTATGGAACCATCGACGGCAACCTCGTGTATGTATATGCACAGGACGCTGCAGTTCTGGGTGGTTCGATCGGTGAGATGCATGCGAGAAAGATCGCCAGCATCTATTCTATGGCCATGAAGAATCAGGCTCCGGTCATCGCTCTTCTCGATTGCACCGGCGTACGTCTCGAGGAGGCAAACGACGCACTTTTCGGTCTCGGCCGTATCTACAAGAAGCAGACGCTCGCCAGTGGTCAGATCCCACAGATCACAGCCATCTTCGGAAACTGTGGTGGCGGACTTACGGTTCTCGCTGGTCTTTCCGATTACGTACTGATGGCAGAGGGCGCAAAGGCATATGTCAATGCTCCGGATGCCGTTCTTGGTAACAAGGACGACGCGATCGCACAGGCTGCAAAGCGCGAGGAGTATGGTCTCGTAGACTTCGATGGCACAGAGGATGAGGTATTCGCTCAGATCCGTAAGGTCGTTTCCGTACTTCCGGGCAACTGTGAGGACGGCGGCGTACTCGACGAGTGCACCGATGATCTGAACCGTGCCGTAACCGGCTTCGATACCCTGTCTGCAGACGAGGCTGTACAGCAGCTCGCAGATAACGGTGTATTTATCGAGACCAAGAAGGGCTATTCCCATGATGTCGTAACCGGCTTTGCACAGATCGGTGGCGAGACCGTTGCGATCGTTGCAAACAAGGAGAAGGCACTTACATGGAAGGGCGCAGAGAAGGCAGCCAAGCTGGTTACTTTCGCCAATGCTTATGACCTTCCGGTCATCACGGTCGTTGACGTGACTTCCTATAAGAATACAGAGTGCACAGAGAGCCATATGCCGACCTCTGCTGCCAAGCTTGCATATGCATATGCAAATGCAGATGTTCCGATGATCACCGTTGTAAAGAACGCACTCGGTACAGCGGGCCTCAGCTTCGGTGCAAAGGCACTCGGCGCGGACGTGGTTTATGCATTTAACAGCTCAAAGATCGGTGTTATGGACGCTGCACAGGCTGCAAAGGTAGTCGCTGACGGCGATGCAGAGGCAGAGAAGAAGTTCGCCTCTGAGAATACGGCACTCGCTGCTGCAAAGCGTGGTTATGTCGATGAGATCATCGCTCCGGAGGAGACCAGACAGAGAATCGCAGCTGCTCTTCAGATGCTCGGCTATAAGAGTGTATACAGACCTGACAAGAAGAGTGGCACCGTTTAATGAGAGGAGACAGAATGAAACAGTGGTTTAGAAAAGCTGCTCTCTGTTTTGCTCTTGCACTTTCCGTTCTTACACTGGCAGCTTGCGGAAACTCATCGAAGGACACGGTTGAGCCGATCGAGCCATCCGTAAAGTCCGCACTTGAGGAGCAGGCAAAGCAGTATGCGGAGCAGAGCATCTATGCTCTGAGCGATGCTGAGATCGAGTCTCAGATCAAGTCCGCATACAAGACAAAGGATGAAATCACCTATAACGGCCTTACCAATTATCTAAATGATAAGGATCGTCTCGGTGCTTTCGTCAGTGTAGACGATGCAGTTGCATCCAAGACAGAAGATGGCTATTCCATCGTAATTAATTCAACTTTTGAGAAGAGAACCCTGAAGCTTACCCTCGGTCTCAATGAGCTGACCGGTAAGACGACGGAGATGACCTTCGAGCCGTACTACTCACTCGCTGAGCAGATGGAGGATGCAGGCGCGAACCTTGCGGTAGGTATGGGTACCGTCTTCGTAGTTCTCATTTTCATCGCCTGGGTGATCTCCATGTTCAAGTACATCAGTGTATTTGAGAAGATGATGAAGGGCAAGAAGGCACCGGCAGAGGCACCAAAGGCTGCCGCACCGGCACCGAAGGCCGCAGCTCCGGCTCCGGCTGCAAAGCAGGACGATGTGATGCAGGCGGTTATCGCCGCAGCGATCGCCGCTTATGAGGCAGATACCGCCGGCGCGCAGAATGAGAACGGCTTCGTACCAGGACCGACACTTCAGAATGGTCTCTTCGTACGTCCGCTTCGTTCACGCAGCTTCGC
>SAMEA3663095__coassemble_1450_pt1 | contig 15139 bp, 13 predicted proteins | sample SAMEA3663095__metabat2_low_PE_024 | metagenome-assembled genome bin SAMEA3663095 (sample SAMEA3663095) | pig gut metagenome | biome: pig gut; feature: pig-associated habitat; material: faeces | place: France | collected 2012 | reverse complement strand
CTCCTCGCACCGCTCTGGTCCGCCGATAAAAAACTGGTTCTGAATACACTGAATCGCGCTATTCGAGAAGCTTAAATAAACGAGATGTACACCAATTTTCTCACGAAAAAGTAAGAGTCCCTGAGGGCCTTCATCAGAAGCCATACGAAGAGGTCGTGAAAACTCAAGTCAGGTCCCCTTAGCGGCACTTGGTACTATTTTCCTTAGCACCCTCTGCAACGCTGAGTTTTCATAAAGAAAACTCAGTGATTGCAGAGGGCCTAGTGCCGCTTAGGGTCCCTGACTTAGAGTTTTCCGAGCTCGTAGTACTGTGCTCCTGATGAAGGCCCTCAGAAACTCTTGAATGCGTCACACCTCCAGCACGCTCCGGATGTTATCCAGCACCTTCCGGCTCAGGAGCTCATAGGCCTGGCAGGTCATGCCGGCACTGGCGTTCATACAGTACACGTTCGGGTACGCCATAACCTCATCTGCGATCTCGCCGATCGCGCCCTTCGTGTCACAGCAGAAGATGTTCTCCGGATCCTCGATCCACTTCCGGAGCGGCTCCATATCGGCCGCCGGTCCGATCGAGGTGTTGAACATGATCTTCCCCTTACCGAGTGCCTCGAACTCTTCCTCATGGAGCAGGATGACGTTCTTATTGAGGGCGGTGATGATGACATCGGACTCGGAAAGCAGGGTCTTCAGATCCTTAAAGTGGAAGCCCTGTGCCGTCCGCTCCGGCTTCTCTGCACGTGCGAAATACGAGATATCCGCACCCAGGAACTGAAGGGCATCTGCGGTCATACCACCGGAGGTGCCGAGACCGACGAAGCCCACCTTCAAGCCTGTGATTTCCATCGGTGCGGACTTCCACATTCTGCCTTCATAGCCGTGAAGGAGCTTTACGAGCTGGTAGATCACATACTCTACGACGCCGTGATCACCGTAGTCACGGATGCCCTTCACCTCGATGCCATGCGCACGTGCGTACGGGATGTCAACATTGGCACTCTCCTCACTGTAGAGACTGCAGCACATACCGACATAGCGAAGGTTCGGTGCCTGCGTCATGACATCGGCTTCGAGACGTGAATTCGCAGACAGAAGCACCGCATCCGCATCACCGATTCGAGCGACGATCTCCTCATCGTTCTCCGGAATATCCTGCGCGAGTTCGATGCTTTCAGCATAGTTCTGCAGCTCCCGGATGCCCGCCTCCGTCAGCGCCACCTTATCGATCGATACAAGTTTTCTAAATTTCTTCATAGCTTACTCCCTAATGAAAGCGCGATGGCCTTCGATCAAATCACGATACCGCATCGTCCGACGTCCCCGGTACATGTCCTGCAGGACAATGTTCCGGGCGCGCACGCTGGACCTCCGCGATCAGAAAAACGAAACCGGATTACTGAGGTTACGCAGCAGTGCCACGATCGACCAGCCGGCGATAGCCGAAGTGCTGGAGTAGATATCCACGGTGGCCTTCAGGCCCTCGGTCTCCACGGTGATCTTGTGGTCATCGCCGACGAACGCCGGAACAGAGGTAATCCGAGCGGTCGCCTTCTCCGGTCCGATGGTCGCGAGGGACTGCGCGACGGCGACATTGACCTTCGTCGGAAGCAGCGCGATCGCATCCTGACAGGTGCCGTAGAACGCCTCGACCTCCTCGGTGCCAGCCATCTCCTCCTTATACACCGGGGTGTTCTGGAGAGACTTCGGTCCCTTGCGGGTCTCGATGCCGGCCTTGATCTCCATGTCACCGGCCTCGGCCATCAGCGCGATGGTCTGCAGTACATCGAAGCCACCGACCGCACCGTGCGGGATGTAGATGTGTACGCCATGCGCACGTGCAGCCTCCTGTGCCTTCTGATAGAACGCAGCATCCGCAAATGCACCGATGGAAAGCGGGATGAAGTCTGCCCCGTGCTCGAGGGTCGGGATGCAGGCCTCACGAACCATCGCCACCGACGCGGTCTCGATCACCATATCCGGATTCAGCGCCAGCAGCTCGTCGAGGATCTCCACCGCCTCACCACCGAGACCCGCGCAGAGCTTCTCGGCCGAAGCCTTCTGGTGGCTCATCGCGCCTGCCAGCGTATAGTCCGTGAGCAGCCCCTTCTTCATCGCGTCTGCGATGATGTTTCCGAGGAAACCACAACCGATAATCGCAATCTTCTTCATAGTCAAAACTCCTTTGTTTTGTATTTTTATTTTATTGTTTATCCATCGATTCTCGAGAATCGATCCTGATCTAAGATGTCAACGGTATGCGCTTATTCACGTACAGTCGCATTCAAATCATATGCTATGCAAGCAGGTAGTCCGCATAGCCCCACGGCCAGACCGGATTCTCGAAGCTGTCGCAGAGATACTCCTCGATCTCATCGCCGTCATAGCCGGTCATCCGCGCAATCAGGATAAGTAGCTCCCGCGCCTTCGGATAGGTGATCGGTGCGTCTTCGCTCAGGCGCTGCAGCACCATCGCGTGCACGATCAGCACATACTCCATGATCATCCACTCGAGCTGCAGCACCATGTCCCGCAGCATGCAGCCCGGGATCAGCAGGGTGGCGAATGCTTCCGCCACGAGGTAATTTCGGAGAAGCGGCGCATAGGCCGCCACGACCTCCGCGTGCAACGCACAGACCACATCCATCCGTGCAGCATCCGCCTCCTGAAATTTACGACTCAACTGCTCGGCCATCCCATAGAGCGGATTCAGCAATCCCTGATAGCGCCCTTCCTTCCGGTAGTTCTCCGTGATATCCAGGAACAGCGCATTCTGCTCCTCGATCGACGCCTGTGCATCCTTTGGCATCGCGAGAATCATCTCCGTCAGCTTCTCTACATCGGCCTCTTTCAGGCACTCGCCAGGATCGATCGCCCTCATCTTCTGCTCTTTCTCAAGAAGATCGAGGAGCATGAACAAACAACGTTTTAGATTCACTTCGTTCGAAACCGACGCATCCTGTAGCCAGTACATCATGATGTTCCGGATTTGAAACAGTTTATCTTTTCCTTCCAGCAGAAACGCCCGGTCCTGATATGGGAGCTTCGTGAAGTGCAGTTCCTTTAATGCATACAGACGATCGACGATTTCCGGACAGCAGCTGACGAGTGTGCGCTCCGTCCGATCTGCGAATTCATGCGTTTCCCTCGGAAATACATGACAGGTTTCGGAGAGGCACTCCTCTCCATAGTCGAGCACCAGACGACAGAGCTCCGTATCCTCCAGGAACGGACAGCGCATATTCGGGAGAAGCTCGATGATCTCACCGCCATCCTTCTTCATCACGAACTGGCTTAACTGCGCCTTATCTAAGCTTGATCGGCATGCATGCTTCGGCACACGACCGCTTTCCAGCACCGTCTCCGGCACGCTCAGCTTCCGCCAGCGCTTCTTCGTCTCCTGGTCAACCGCAATCTTCCACTCCTTGCAGCAGGTGAAAGAGCATTGCCCACCGATACAGTGGAAATCCTTATAAAATTCAGGTTCGATGATCGGCTTTCTGTTCTCGCTCACGCTTCCTCCTGTTTCATGTAATCGTCATTTGTCTCACAGTGCGCCGCCGACCTCGAGGAGCATCACCTCATCCGAGGTAAAGAGCATCAGGATGGCGAAAATCGCGAGGAGCACGGCGTGGACGATCGGGTAGAGCGCGTTTCGCTTCATACCCGGGAGCTGCCGTCGCTCGAAAAAGCTCATGACCGGCAGGAAATAGCTCAGGTACATGTAGCGGCTGCTGAACGCGACGCCACCATACATCTCCGGGCGCTGGCTGATCTCCTTCACATCGAGATAGCCGAAGAAGAAAATCAGGCCCTCGAAGATCAGTGCGGTATTCATCAGATTGAACGACATCTTATCCTGCAGCAGATTGATATGATACAGAAAGGCGAGTACGATCGGGAGCACCGCCTGCAGCCATGCGTACTTATCACGCACCCAGCTCTGACGGATGCGCGCCATAAAGCCGCTGCCATGCATCGCTGCAGCGCCACCTGCGTTCGCGCCGCCTGCATTGGCACCGTGCGGCTGCTGGTGTTCACGACGCTTCACAGGCCGGCCACAGCCAGGACATACCGTCGCATCATCCGGCACCTCTGCGCCGCAATTCGTGCAGACACGCTTCGGCCGGATCTTCACGATCGGCGTGCCGCACGCTGGACAGTGACTTGCATAATCTGATATCTCAGCACCACATTTCGGACATTTCATCTACTCACCTCAAATAATGTAACCGTTCAGGCAGGAGCCCCGGAGGGGCGGCAGCGCTGAACTGTTACCGAAAAACAAATGTAGCCTTCATCATAGTATGGATGCGCGGAATAATCAAGAAGGCCGCCCCTTTCGGAGCGGCCCATGCATGGTATTTTGTAGCTGTTCAGCCAGCTGCCCGGAGGACCGCCGGCTGAATCGTTTCATATTCTGTTTCTGTTCATTCTGCCATCCATCCCCGTGGACGATCCGCAGAATCGTTTCCTGCATTCAGCAGATTAGTTATCCTCGCTGATAGCGTTTGCTGCGGTACGACCGGAAACGAAGATCTCCGTGATCGCGTTACCGCCGAGACGGTTACCACCGTGGATACCACCAGTCACCTCACCGGCTGCATAGAGACCCGCGATCGGCTTCTCGTCTGCATCGAGTACGTGACGCTTCACGTCTACGTGGATACCGCCCATCGTATGGTGGGTCGACGGAGCGAGGAAGCGGATACGAAGCTTTGCATCGTCGAGGTTATAGGTGTCGGCCTTGTAGGAGCCGTCCTCGTTCTTCTCGCAGTCGCCGATCAGTGCAGAGAACTGCTTCTTGCTGACATCCTGTGGCTGTGTGCCATTGATGATCGCCTGATCGTAATCCTCGATGGTCGCCTTGATGGTCTCGACATCCGTGTCGAAGCCCTCTGCCTTCAGCACATCTGCGATCTCGCCGATGGTTCTGACATACTGACGACCCTCGACATCCTCATCCTTGTACGGATATGGTCCAGGAATCGGGGTAGCTGCATTGGCGATCTCGATGAAGACGCCCTTATGGCCGTTCCACTCGATACCGTTTCTGAACTCGCCGAGAGACAGAACATCACGCTCAGAGGTCTCATCTACGAAACGCTTGCCCGTCGTCGGGTTGATGTAAACAGCATAGTCGCCGCCGCCGAATGCGAGGTCACCGTTGTCTACCCAGGAGATCGGCATCAGCTGTGTATAGCCCATACCGGTCGTTGCGGCGCCGACAGCCTCGGCCATCGTGATACCGTCGCCCTGCAGCGAGCTGCGGTTTGTGGTCTCGGTCTTATCATTGAGATACTCCGGATCCCAGTACTCGTTGGTCTCTACGACCTTTGCGATGTTCGCTGCATAACCACCGGTTGCGAGAACGACACCCTTCTTCGCATGTGCAGTGACCGGTGTACCATCATACATCGTCGCCTTCACACCCGTTACACGGCCATCCTCCTGGATCAGCTCCTCAGCGGTGGTACGTGTCATGATCTTATTGTGCTCGTTTGCATTCAGGAAAGAGGTCATCGGAGCTACGAAGTAGGTGCCCCATCTGCCATCATACTCCTCGGTCTGTCCATCACCATCGGTATCAACATTGGCACCGATAAACTGGTTCTCTCTGTACCAGAGGGCACCGATCAGGGTCGGCTGTGTATCTTCGACGAAGGTCGAACCCATCGACTCGAGCCATGGCTTCAGATCCTGACCATCCTTGATGAACTGGGAAACGAGATCGACATCGCCCCAGATCCAGCTGGACTTATCCGCGCTCTGACGAAGACCGCCATAGTAGCTCTGGAAGATGTGAAGGTTTACCGTTGAGAACAGGGTGAGATCGGACTCCGGTGTGCCGGCGTCGAGCTTCGGCTGTGCCCAGTCGAGGTATGCCTTGATTTCCTTCTTGAGCGCCTGGAGAGTCGGGAGATACTCAGCAACGACACCGTGCTTCGAAAGCTCCTCGATATCACCGGCTACATACTCGTTTGTATCGTAGTAATCCTCATCGAATGGCTCCTCGGACCAGTTGTAGATGGTCTTCAGCTCATCGATACAGCCCTGTACGGACTTCACCTTGTTGTACTCATTTCCATCGAAGCCGATACCGGTCGTCGCATCCGGATTCTCTGGATCCCATACGAGATACGGCATCACAGACTGGTACTGACCGCCGGATACGAGGGTATTACCACCGACCTCGACGTTCTTCTCGATCACGAGTACGCTCTCGCCGTTCTGTGCGGCCTGTGCAGCTGCCGCCATACCGGCTCCGCCGCCACCGACAACAACCACATCCCAGGTATCCTCGATCGGATCCTGCGCCTTTACCTCGAGGGTGTTTGCCTTAAACGCATCGAGGTTGGTCGCACCAGCCTGCTCTGCAGCATCATTGACTGCGGTCTTCAGTGCCTTCGAGGAGAAGGTCGCACCGGACACGGCATCGACGCCGGTACCGTTTGCCTCGATCATCTGCGGGATGAGTACCTCGAACGCGGTATCACCTACATGAGCGGTCTCCTTCGTATCCACGATCTTGATATCCGTGATCTTACTGTCATCGAAGGTAACCTCCACGGTCGTCGGGCCGTTATAGCCCACACCGGTTCCTGTATAGGTACCTGCGGTGAATGCAAGCGCTTCATCGGAGCCGGTGGACGCATCACCACTCTTCGCCTTTTCAATGGCAGCGGCCATCGCCTTCTTTACGGCGTCACTGGTCACGGTCGAACCACTGACCGCGTCCACCTCTGCGGACTGCGCCTTCAGAAGCTCGCCCTGCAGCTTTTCCATCGCAGCGCCACCCTTGTCCGGGGTCTCATTCGGTCCCTCGACCTTTACATCTGTGATCTCCGACTCACTGGTCGTGATGGTGACCGTCACCTTACCGGCGAAGCCCTCCTCGGATGCCGAGTAGGTGCCTGCCACATACTGCTTCGCAGCTTCCGTAGCAGCCGCTGTCGTCTCTGCAGGCTTTCCGGTTGAGCATGCCGTCATCGATGCGACGAGGCAAAGCGCCATCGCACCACTTACGATTTTTTTCATAGTCCCTCCTTCTTTCACGTACTACAAAAACCGATAATATTTTATCATATCGGATACAACCGTACAACATGTTGTATAGAAAAGATGCAGAAAAGCCGGAAACAGAAGCCATACTCCGCTTCTGTTTCCGTCCCTCGGTGCCCTATTCAATCACGACGATGATCCCGTGCGGCAGGCAGGTGATCGGGAAATCGTAGTCCGAACCACTGAGCTTTCCGATCGATACACATACCTGGTTCGAGCAGTTCGATTCCGGCACCCATACCTCACCATCCTTGATTTCCAGCAGATTCACATCATGCTGCGATGGATACGCCTCCTCACCAAGTGACGCAAGTGTCGTATCCTTCGGCACCTCGATGGCCCGCCCATCCTCGATCTTATACATCGCATCCTTCGAGAGCGGCACACGCAGGATCTCCTGATCGCCGTACTGCACCACGACATCGAGCCGCGGACCACTGGTCTTTCGAATCACGAGCATCGCGACGAAGCTGATGACGATGATCGCCACGATGACTGCGATCACGATGATATTTCTCTTCTTATTTACTGTTTCCTGCATATTTCTCCCCATCGGATGCCTGCATACAGCCTCCGAATTTCCTTTCTTTCTTTGGCGGCCTGTTTTCGGCCTCCGGATTTCCTTTCTTTCTTTGGCGACCTGTTTTCGGCCTCCGGATTTCCTTCCTATCTAATCATCATTCAGATCATTTCCCAGTGCATCCATGCACTGGCCGCGGCACCGGTATCGGTACTTCAGTGCTCGACCTCTGTCTGTCCGATGATCTGAAAAAGCATCTCGTAGCTCTTCCCTTCCTCCGGCCGGAATGGCCAGTGCAGCCGTTTCTCCTGCACATCGGGATAGCGCTGCCGTATATCCTGCATCGACTGAAACGCGCCCTCGACCGGATGCGCCTCATCCTCCTCGACCGCGATGATCACCCGGTCGCCCATCGACAGCATCACCTCGTTCAGCACCGGGATAAACTGATCGTCGATCGCCCGCAGCGCCTCGAAAAACGGATCATGGTTCATCGCATGCCCGAGGATCTGCTCCTCTACATTCCCCGCGAGCGTCAGCCAGCTGTAGCTCAGGATACTCCAGAACTGACTGTGCAGTCCCACACTGACGACCATATCGTAGTGCTCCTTCGGAAGCCTCGCCCGTAGCACCTCCCGAGTCGCAAACACCTTCCGCCGGATCTGCTCCAGCACCGCCTGCGACATCTCCATAAACGCCGCCTCCGTAAGCGCTCGACCGCTTCGCACCACCTGATCATACAGCGTCTCGAAAAAAGCCGCCACATCCTCCATCGTCACCCCAGAAAGGGAAGTATCCCACAGCGCCACCTTCGGACAATGCTGCAGCCCATAACGCACGAGCCCTCTCTCCATACCCTCACGATCCAGATCGATCAGCGTGATACGCTCGAAACGCTCACTCAAACGCCGGAGGTCGATGTCATTCGCCGGCCCGATCCCGAACAGCGCGATAGAGCCTGTCGCCTTCGTGCCCGATGTAGGCATTGGCCGCCGTGAACACTCCACGTCCTGAATCGAGGTCTGCGGCGAAGCCTCCTGCAGCAAATCTGGCTGTGAAACACTTGCCAGAATAAGATTCGTCACCTGTTCGCGGTACAGCGCCCAGCTCTCAAACGCCCCCGGAATTTCAAATTCCTTCTTGATTTCATCGATTACATTCATGCCCCCTATACTACCATAAACCTCTCCTGTTTTCCGAACCTTTCCTCTTTTTTTAGTATTTTTAGTCCGGGCAGCACCTGAACGTTCAAATTGTCTGCAGCGAGGAAGGCCGGAGAACCGGCCTCCCTCATAGACATAGCAAAACTGCCGCACATAACGTGCGGCAGTCCCTTCGCTTTTTATAAAAGTGGGATTTTCAGTGTATCCCGAAACACTTCATCCTGTTCTCAGCTTACTTGCAAAGCTCAGAGAACGCATCTGCTACGAACTGAACCTTCGTGCCGACGATCACCTGAACTGAGGTCTTACCAGGCTTGATGACACCGGCAACGCCTGCAGCCTTGATGGCCTTGTCGTCAACCTGTGTCATATCCTTCACCTCAAGTCTCAGTCTGGTGACACAGTTGTCGATGCTTGCGATGTTCTCCTTGCCGCCGCAGCCTGCGAGGATCTGCTTTGCAATCGCAGTGAAGTCATCACTAGCGAGCTGAACGTTCTTCTCAGCCTCTACATCATCATCCTCACGACCCGGAGTCTTGATATCAAACTTCTTGATCGCAAACAGGAATACGAAGTAGAAAACAAGGAATGCAGCGATGCCCAGCGGGATGATCAGCCATGTCTTCGCAGCTGCCGGAAGGGAAGCGGAGAAGAGGAGATCCATCGCACCTGCTGAGAATGAGAAACCAGCACGGAAGCCGAGGGCTACGGTAACGATCGTGAATACGCCATACAGTGCAGCGTAGATCAGGTAGAGACCCGGTGCGAGGAACATGAATGCAAACTCGAACGGCTCGGTAACGCCACAGATGAAGGAACATACAGCGGCAGAAAGTAAGATACCGATGGTGGCAGCCTTCTTCTCAGGCTTCGCGCACTGTACCATCGCAAGTGCAGCACCCGGAATACCGAACATCATACATGGGAAGAATCCGGACATGTACATACCAAGGCTCCAGGAAACATCTGCAGATGTCTCACCAGCCCAGAAGTGAGAAAGATCACCGAGACCGATCGTATCAAACCAGAATACGTTGTTGAGCGCATGGTGTAATCCGGTCGGGATGAGGAGACGGTTCAGGAATGCATAGATACCTGCACCTACAACACCCATCTTCGCAATCGCATCACCGATGCTTACGAGTAAACCGAAGAACAGCGGCCATACGAACAGAAGAACGGCGGATACGATGATGGAAACCACACCTGCAACGATCGCTACGCAACGCTTACCACTGAAGAAAGCGAGCCAGTCCGGAAGCTTCGTGCCCTTGAACTTGTTGTAGCAGGTAGAACCGATCACACCGGCGAGGATACCGATGAACGGGTTTGCAATCTTGTTGAACGCGATGGTCTTGACTTCGCTCTCTGCGATCGACGGCATCAGGGTCGTCACAAATCCTGTAGAAAGGAGTGTGGTGAGCATGAGCCAGGAAGCAAGCGCAGCGATTCCGCCGGTACCGTCATTCTTATCAGACATACCGACGCCGACGCCGATTGCGAAAAGGATCGCCATGTTATCGATCAAGGCACCACCTGCCTTTACGAGGAACAGACCGATCAGGTTGGCTGCACCCTGGATATCACCACCCTGCATGGTTGCAGGACAGAGCAGGTATCCGATACCCATCAGGATACCACAGATCGGCAGCACAGCTACTGGGAGCATTAACGCTTTACCCAACTTTTGAAGAAACTTCATATTTCCCCTCCTTAAGAAAAATATACTAAATTGGATTACTCCAATCAGGTTCGAAATTAAACACTTATCAGGAAATCTTCAGCACGCTGTCCGCGAGTGTGACCTCGCCCTGCTTCTGCAGGCTGATTTCCTTATAATCATCGGTATTGCAGATCAGCACCGGTGTGATGATGTTTAAGCCGGCCGCCTGAATCTTCCCGAGATCCACATCCATCAGAAGATCTCCCTGCTTCACCTTATCCCCGGCCTTCACATGCGCAGTGAACGGCTCGCCCTTCAGGTTTACCGTGTCGAGTCCGATATGAATCAGGACCTCGACGCCCTGTGTCGTGGTCATCGTCACCGCATGCAGTGTGTCAAACACCATGGTGATCTCGCCATCGGCCGGTGCATATACCTTACCCTCTGCCGGAATCACCGCAAATCCATCACCGAGTATCTTCTCTGCAAAGGTCGGATCCGGTACCTCTGTGATCGGAACCACCTTGCCATTACACGGTGAGTGGAGGATGCTTCCCTTTTCCTTACTCTTAAAAAGTCCGAACATCTGTCAAATCTCCTCTCCGTCGATATAGACACTTACAAGATTTAAATCCTTATCCAGCAGCACGAAGTCCGCCTTCTTTCCTGTTTCAATGCTTCCGACCTCACCGTATATACCGATCTCTCTGGCCGGATTCTCCGTTGCGCACATGATGGCATCCTCCAGCGGAAGGCCGACGGTCTTCACACAGAAACGGACACAATCCATCAGATTCGTCGCGGAGCCTGCGATCGTGCCATCATGCAGTGTCGCACGATTGCCCCGCACAGTGACTGGCTGCCCACCGAGGGTATACTCACCATCCTCGAGGCCCGTCGCCCGCATGCTGTCACTGATGAGGATCATCCGCTTCGCACCGAACATCGCGAAGGTCGCACGGATCACAGACGGATGAATATGTACGCCATCACAGATCAGCTCCGGATGGACGTTCTCCGCATCCCGTGCGGCACCGATCACGCCCGGATTCCGGTGGTTGAGTGGCGGCATCGCATTGTAAAGATGCGTTACATGCGACGCACCATGCGCGATGGCGGTTTTCGCAGCTTCATAATCAGCCATGGTATGCGCGATGGAAACCACCACCTCGCCCTTCACCTGATCGATGAAGTCGATCGCGCCCGGTTCCTCCGGTGCGATATCCACGAGCTTGATGAGCCCCTTCGCCGCACTCTGCAGCTGTCGGAAGAGCTCCACGTCGCAGCGAAGGATATTCTCCGCAGCCTGTGCCCCCTTCTTCGCGGCACTGATAAACGGTCCCTCCATATTGATACCGACGAGATGCGCACCACGCTTATACGTATATGCGCCCGCGTTCTGCATCACCTTGAGAAGCTCATCCTTTGCGATGGTCATCGTCGCCGGACACACGGACGTGACACCGATCGAAGCCTCATACTTCGTGATCACATCCAGCGCCTCTTCCGTGCCATCGCACATATCTGCGCCCATGCACCCGTGGAAGTGTATATCCACGAGGCCCGGAATCATGTAGAGGCCGTCTGCATTGACCACCCGCTCATCTCCGCCCTGCGCAGTGAATCGGCCACCGGTCACAGCGACATCCTTCGTTTCGAAGCGATGCTCCGCTGTATATACCTTTGCACCCTTTATAAGCATAGTTTTCAGCTCCCCTCTTCTGTGCTTTACAGCTCGACCTTGCTGAGCGCTGCCTCGTCCGCAACGAGGGTTACATCATTATGGAGCTGTAAAACAGATGCCGGAACCTTCGGTGTGATCGGACCGAAGAACGCATCGTGCACGATCTGTGCCTTGTCCTCGCCGCTTGCCACGATGAGGATCTTCTTCGCCTGCATGATGGTCTTGATACCCATCGTGTATGCCTGCTTCGGAACGTCGTCCGCAGAAGCGAAGAAACGCTTGTTGGCTTCGATCGTCGACTCGGTGAGATTCACGCAGTGTACATCCGAATCGAAGGCCTCATCTGGCTCGTTGAAACCGATATGTCCGTTATGGCCGATGCCGAGGAGCTGCAGATCGATACCGCCCATGGACTTAATGAGTGCGGAGTAGCGCTTGCACTCCTTCTCGGAATCCATCTCCATGCCGTTCGGAAGATGTGTGCTCTCCACCGGGAGATTCACATGATCGAACAGATTCTCATGCATGAAGTAGTAGTAGCTCTGGTCATTGTCACGTGTCAGCCCCTTATACTCGTCGAGGTTCACGGTGCGAACCTCGGAGAAATCGAGATCACCCTTCTGATACCACTCCACCAGCTGCTTGTATAAGCCGATCGGTGTGGATCCGGTCGCGAGGCCGAGTACACAGTCCGGCTTCATAATCACCTGTGCAGAAACGATGTTTGCGGCCTTACGGCTCATGTCCAGATAGTCCTTCGCTCTATAAATTCTCATGATTTCTACTCCCTTACTCCATCTCACAAATCTTACTGCGCACGCTGAGCACCATGGATGGTGCGACGCTCAGCTCATCGATTCCCATCTCGACGAAGCGCTCCGTCAGCGTCGTATCTGCGCCGAGCTCGCCGCAGATGCCGACCCACTTGCCCGCCTTATGCGCGCCATCGATGGTCATCTGAATCATCCGAAGAACAGCCTCATGATGTGGATTATAGAAATCGTCCAGCTTCTCATTCTGGCGATCAATCGCAAGTGTGTACTGCGTGAGGTCGTTGGTGCCGATACTGAAGAAGTCGACGAGCTCTGCAAGCTCTGCACTCATCATCACCGCTGCCGGGGTCTCGATCATGATCCCCTGCTCCGGAATCGCATACGGGATTTGCTCCCGCTCGAGCTCCGCGGCCACCTCCGCGACGATTTCCCTGATCCGAAGCACCTCATCGGTCGAGATGATCATCGGATACATGATGGCGAGATTTCCATACTTCGCCGCGCGAAGCAGTGCACGAAGCTGTGTCTTAAACACATCCGGCTGCTTCAGGCAGATACGGATCGCACGGTAGCCCATCGCCGGGTTATCCTCCTGTCCGAGTCCGAGGTAATCGACATTCTTATCCGCACCGATATCGAGCGTTCGGATGATGACCTTCTTTCCGCCCATCGTCTGCAGTACCTGGCGGTATGCATTAAACTGCTCATTTTCGTCCGGCAGCGCCGTCTTTCCGAGATACAGGAACTCACTCCGGAACAGGCCGATCCCCTCCGCGTCATTTTCCTGTACATATGCTACATCCGAAACACTGCCGATGTTCGCATATACATTTACTTTACGGCCGCTCTTCGTCACCGAAGGACGTCCCTTGTAGTTTGCAAGCAGCCGCTTCTGCTCTGCCGCCCTCGCCTGCATCTCGCGTGCAGCAGCGATGGCTGCCTCATCCGGATCCACGCAGAACACGGCATCCTTGCCATCGACGATACCCATCGTACCGGAGTGGAGACGGTCGAGCTCCACCGGCACACCGATCAGCGCCGGGATATTCATCATACGCGCGAGGATCGCGGTATGGGAGTTCGTCGAGCCATGGACGGTGACGAACGCGAGGATCTTACGCTTATCCATCTGCACCGTTTCACTCGGTGTCAGGTCATCTGCCACGATGATGGACGGTTCCATATGCGCCCAGTCGAGCTCCTCCTCACCACTCAGGTTCCGGATCAGGCGATTCGAGATATCCTTCACATCCGCGGAACGTGCCTGCATGTACTCATCATCCATATTCGCGAAGATCTCGGCGAAGTTATCACCGGTGACTGCCACCGCGTACTCCGCATTGACCTCCTCCGTCTCGATCATCGAGTGGATCGCATCCTGGTAGTCCTCATCCTCGAGCATCATCTGATGCACCTCGAAGATCTGCGCGTTTACCTCGCCGACCTCCTGGAGCGCCTTCTCATAGAGCGAGCCGAGCTGGGCCTGCGCCTGCGCCTTCGCTGCTTCGAGACGCTCGAGCTCTGCCGCGACATCCTCGACATGCTGGCGCTTCACGATGCCATCACGCTTCTTCAAAACATTGATCGGACCGATCGCCGTTCCCTTATAAACGGACTTTCCGATGTACTTTTCCATTTTCTGTCCTCTCAGATTCTATATCGATCGATGAATTACAGATTATTCTGGAAAAACTTTTCCATCGCTTCGAACGCAGCATCCTCATCCGGACCCTCGACCTGCACGTTCACCTCATCGCCCTGCTTGACGCCCATGCTCATGATGGCGATCAGCTTTCCGGCAGCTGCGGTCTTTCCCTTGCAGGAAAGCGTCACCGCACTCTCGAACTTTTTCACTTCCTTCACCAGTAATCCGGCTGGTCTCGCATGCAGTCCGATCTCATCCTTAATCACATAAGAAAATTCCTTCATTTGTATCGCATCCTTTCTTACTGTTCAAAAAAAGCCTCGATCAAGCAGGCTTTAACATCACGAATTTTGTGTATTTTTAAATCTTTATGAATTGTGAAATTCTTAACTTTATAGTATTTTAACAATTTCTTTAGAATTTGTCCATCATTTTGCCGATGTTTATGACAGATTTGTCACATAAAGCGCTTACACTTACGTAATTTCGTCACTTTTCCAAAGCACCTTTTCTCATTCCACCTGGTTTTCATCGGCATAACTCTTAAGAATGTCATTTCCAGATGAATATTTAATTCTTGCCACCCTCGAAATTTAATGGGGGGGTCTGACCCCATTAAATTTTTCTAAACAGAT
>SAMEA3663095__coassemble_1394_pt1 | contig 15990 bp, 13 predicted proteins | sample SAMEA3663095__metabat2_low_PE_024 | metagenome-assembled genome bin SAMEA3663095 (sample SAMEA3663095) | pig gut metagenome | biome: pig gut; feature: pig-associated habitat; material: faeces | place: France | collected 2012 | reverse complement strand
TTTCTTCAAAGTTCTCGATTCCGATCGGTAGCTTTAAAACCTCGTTCATGTCATCCCCCTCCATGCATAACGTCTTTAGAACTATCCGGCATTTCACTTATAGTATCCGGCACTATTTTTACTATATCCGGCACTTTATCGGCGCTTTCCCGGCACTTTACCGGCGGTTTTCTCAAATTGGGTAAACACTGTTTCCCCAATTCGCCTCAATGAGCTTCTGGGGAGATTCTGAATATACCAGCCGTTTAATCCAGTAGCGTTATAAAGGTGTATACTTATCTCATACTGAATCGATAAACCCTATTTCGAAGGAGGTTCTCAATGCAGACGTATGACAGCTACCTGGAGCGCGTTTTCGCGCTTCCATTTGAAGATGCGGCGCGCATTTTCGCCACGATCAAAAAACAAATCGAAAACGATGAAGATATGACCGATTTATACCACGATCTTCTGTCACGCTCGATCGAGTACTCGTCCGTAAGAGCGGAATGGCAGATGATGACCACGGAAGAAAAAGGGGCGATCGACAAACGGCGATCCGAAATCCATAATGCCGTCATCCGGGAATTCGACATCCTGGCCCGCAACCTCGGAAAACTCTGCCACGACACCAGCTGGCGTGACGAGCTCGGCGACCTCAATCGGAACCCCGACTACCGCAAGCGCATCGGCGACATGGCCTGCTACCTCGTGCTGTTTGAAGGATTGAATGCACGAACCGGGAATTGACCATACAGGGGAGTCTGCGCGAGCAGACTCCCCTCATTTTGACCATCTGCGATGGAATCAACTTATGAAAGCAGTTCTGGTCATGAAGCAAGTTACCAGCAAGTTAAATCAGGCACTTCCTGCTCTACTGATCTTTCGAAAAAGCGCATGAAAACGTGCTTCTTTTTAAGCGCCTTTCGAAAGATCAAACACAAAAGCAAATTACCGGCAAGTTACTTCCCCAGGCTTGACTCAAATGTCCCACAGATGATCACATAGTCTTCTCCGCATATTCCTGTCCCAGTTCCTCTGCCAGATATGCGTCGCTCATGCAATGCATATCTGAAACGCCGTCATGAATCAGCTGATAAACCTGGGAATGATAAAAGAAATCGAGTGCCGCATCCAGCGAAAGTCCCTGCTGTTTGGCAAAGCACTCAATGACACGACTATATTTTTTCTGAAGCAAAATTGGATTTGCTGTCATAGTGTTTCACTCCCTTCAAAATGCAGCAGCGACAGTGCCTTATCTGTGCGGAAACAGATTTGCAGGTTCGGTTTTTCATACCGCAGGCGGTTGATTGCTTCCGTCTTATCAATCAATCCGTCAAAGAACAGCTCCACAGTATTAAATACCTTATCATTGGCAACACCACCTACAACAAGATCATAATCTGTCAAATCTTTTCCGCTACGGCAGTTCAGGATAAAATCCAGCCATTCTTCGGAATAAGAATCGAACTTCAACGTTTTCAGTTCGACTTCCCGTTTTTCATCGTACTCATATCGAGAGATAATGCCGTCTTTACCACGACGCTTGAACTTGCTACACCACTTCGCCGCCTGTTCATACAGAGGCGTGGCATAGAATCCACACCCGAAGTCTACATTAAGGCGAGAATGAACTAAATCCGGTTTTTTAATTTCCACAAAAGAACCATGATAGATTATCATACTGTCACGCCCCTTTCTTTCATCACATCCAGGAGGTCGTCAACGATGTATTCACGGCTCTGCGTATGCAGTACTTCATATTCCGGCACGATGTAACCGTTCAAAATATCACTCTGTTCAGTAAATGCCTTATAAACACGCTCTGCATTCACACCCAGCTTCGCCGCTACATTTTCAATGCAAAATACAGCGAATTCCAGCTCACTGGCATTTTTGATTTTTTCATCTGTCATCATGCGTAAGCCCTCCTTTATCAGGCACTTCAAATGCTCTTTAACCGGCAGTACTTTCTCATACTTCACTTGCAAAAGTCTGCTTCCTTTTTTACTTTATGTCGCCTATTATACCATATCCAGGTATAAATCCATCTCAGAAACGAGATGAAGAACACCAACTAACAGAAACGCATCAGCGATATGGCCTGCTTCCTCGTATTGTTCGAAGGGCTGAACGCACGAACCGGGGACTGACATCACAGGGGAGTCTGCGCAAGCAGACTCCCTCACGCTTATCCGATCTCCATCACAGGAAGAACAGCTTATTCTCCACCTGTCCCGTCGGCACATAATCCAGGTTCTTGCAGATCTTATCCGCATAACCAGTCGTAATCGGCAGTCGCAACTTATTCGTGGATCCCACATGCAACTGCGTCAGGTAGAGAATCTGCGTGACAGCATTCACCATCGAGATGTTTCCACAACTCTTTTCGATGAGCAGTGGATTCGGTGACCCCTTCTTATGCGCCATCAGCGTCGTGACCAGATACGCCTGCTTGTCATTGAACACACATGCCCCCATCGACGGATTCATATCTCCCGTCTTCATCTCGATCATCTTCGCCCCGATATTCTTGCGCACCTCGATGATGGAATACTCGATCCCCTGGGCCTTGAAGTAATGCTCATACCACTCCGCATCCTCGTTATTAAAGCCATCTCGATGAATCACGATATTCTTTGGTTTTTCGCCGAATGTATCCTCATACGAAAGAATCACCTGATCGAAAATATCCTGTAGGATCTCAGTCGCGATCTTCTCTCCACGCTGGGCATGCTTCGGCTTAAAGAAACCAAGCATCCGCCCATAGCGATCAAACACGACTGAGCATGCCGGCAGATGAACCCCCTTATCCATCATCGCCACATCCAGCCCGACGAAACAGTCTGCCCCCGCCGGCATATCCTTCACGATCCACGGTATCCCGCCTGTTTTCCCCAGAATCCCCAGCACGATATTATGAAGATAGTACCGTTCCTTCTTGCCCTTTGCTTTCGTATCCTGCATAAATAATCTGGCCGTCTTCATACTGATCATCTGCGAAGGAACATTCATTTCCGCCCATATCTTCTTAAACGGATTGTATGGACTCTCTTCATCCGTGCCATCCGGTATCAGTGCGAGGACAATGTCTACATCAGCCGTCTTCCGAAGCTCATACGCAGCGCGCTTATAATCCGTGATGCTCCCGACGTCATACTCCTCGACCAATAGCGGCTGTTGTTGAATATCCATGAGGCCTTTCTTAATGTACTGATCCGTTTCTCCGTGATAGTACCCCAGCACCAGAAACGCATAGATGTCATTTGCCACCTGCTTGAAAAGCTCATACTCTCCCCGCGGATAAAGGTACGCAATCCGAACCTTCTTTTTCGGCTTTTGATAGAACCCATGCGCAAATGTCTTATACTCTTCGCCAGGTGAAATGCAGGTGCCATCCCCACATACCAGTCCAGGCATCTTCACATATCCATACTGGAATCCCAGACGCCGGACACCGCAACAGTCTGTTTCGAAACGTAGCTCACCGATTTCCTCCAGCGCATCGATATCCGTGATAAATTCTCCGTCCGTCACAAGCCGCTCATTCATCGGTCGCTTCACCAGAGGATCAATCCGGTTTGAAAACTCCGCATCATACCGCGCCATATATTCTCTGGTGATAATCGGCTCCAGGGCCTGCGGATAGTATGGAAGTTCTGCATCACTCCGCTCCAGCTTTACCCTCACGACCGGCGTGTGATCCGGGAGTTTTTCGACCCGAATCGACTCGCCTTTTTTCTCTACGTAGTACCCTTTCAGGCTGTAACCAAAGTCCAGCTTATCCACCACCGTTTTATCACTTACTTCTGTGATGATTCCACTTTGTCTGAAGTTTGACCAGGTGTTTTTAACTTCCATCCCGCAGACATCGACATGCCTGTTTATTAAATCCATAACATTCAGCCTGGAATTGAAATTCGATCTGATATCAAGCCATAAATAGGCTCTGCCATCATCGCAGATCTCGATCTTTATTTTATAGACTCGTTCGAGGCGAATGCTCCGATCGCTACACTCATAAACAGTATATCCTCCCCTTCCATCCGGGAACCAGCAGCTCGTAATCTCACTATTGCACTTATACTTTCTGTACTTATCAAAAACCATTCGCGTTTTCAGCTTCTCCCGAATCAAAAAGCGAATATATGCCTCATATACCCGCTTATTCTGGAGAACATCCAGCCGCTGCAGACCTTGATATTCCAGCCGGAAATCCACGCCCTTCTCCGGAATATTGGAAATCTCTGCCGTCGAAAGAACCTGCTTTCCGTTTTCGAAGATGCCGATGCTCGCATTACAGTTCGCCAGTGTCCTGCATGCACCCCGAATCACCTTAAACGGACTATCCGTCAGATTCGAAGAAATCAGATTATACACATGGAATGCACACGCTTGCACCGGCTGATCCGACGGAAAGACTTCAAGTTTCAATTCATTCATTCCTGCACCTCACTTCTATGATATGGATAAATCCATTTTGTCTCTCATATCATAGCAGTATGTATGTACATTAAATTGTACGGGATCAGATAGAGATATCTGATCTTATAGAATCTTTCCCGGACTATTGGTTCATTTGCGCCGCAACTATATTCGTCACTATCTATATTTTGGCAATAGTGACCACTATCGAGAATAACCTGGACGCACAAGCCAATCATAGAAATCCTGCTTGGCTTGGTAACAAGCAGGATTCCACTTTACAGGCTAATGTTTTCAAAACCAGATCAGCCTCACGCGCTCTCTCCCATGGCCGCCTATGCATCTTTTCTCCGAATTCTATAATACGACAGTGTCTTAAGGCATTCTGGATCCTTTACTTTGTCCTCATAGTAATCAAAGTTATTACTGTAAATGATCGGATTCACAATATTTTTCTGTTCTTCTGTCAAAGCAGAATAATGATCCCACCATTCATCCGTTAAACCAATTTCTTCAAAATAGAACCTGTAAATAATCATTGCCTCTGGCATGACCAACAGCTTATTGAACTCATCTTCGTTTCTTCCAAAAGCCTTCTCGAAAAATTCCTTTCCTTTTCCTACCTTGCCTTTAGTAGAATTCAAGACTGCTTGAATTGTTCTGATAAATTTACGATTCCAATGTTTACCGATATAGTCACGATTACTGAAATAATCCGGGTCCTCGATTGGATGATATTTCATGGGGAATGAATAAATATTTACTCCTAGTTCCTCGCATAAATCCACATTGAGTTTCAATCTCCAATATAGTTCCAGCGGCTTGTCTTCAAAATTGTACAAGACATAATTTGACAAGCTAGTGTGACCCTGTCTGACTGCAGTCCTGACTGCCTCTTCATACTTCTCGTGAAGATTCCAATGGTCAAAAGCAATGCGCACCGGTCTTACCGGAATCTCAAACATTTTTTTCATATTGCCATCAGTAATCAAACGAGAATCTATGCCTTGATTAAAATCTACGTAGCGCTTGCGCCCTTTTCTCTTATAAAATTCCTCAAAAAGAGGTTTTAGCACATCATAGGTTGCAAAGACAGCTTCCTTTTTTGCAGTATAGTCCTCCAGAAGATAATTCTCTTCCAGTAAATCATACACGTCCTGTATCTTTTCACCGTATCTGGCAATAAGCAACTTATACTGTCTTACAACTGTCTTGATATAACCGCGCTCGTTGTATCCTTCTCGAAGATTTTTCACAGCAATTTCAAACATATTTGGAGCAACAAATGTGCTTCCCACCGTAAAGCCTGCTTCTTTGATCTCATCAATAATATGATCATACTGGCAGGATGCAAGAACATTGTTGTCCAAAAGCAGCAAATCCTTTTTACCCCCAAATTTCTCATTAGTGTAACGGATCTGCTCCGTAATAGGCAAAAAATCTTTATATTCTGGTTCCAGTTTTGGAACAGCACAGAACGCGCATTTATTAATACACCCTCTTGTCATATAGGCCAAATACCCATCATTAGCAGGATATATATAATCTATCTCCTCCAATATTGAATAATCTAGCGGAAGGATATCAATAATCATATCGTTTCCAGGATCGAGTTGACCTGGTGTACTCAAAGTTCCAACATAAGGTCGGATCCCCGTCGCTGCTTCTACCCGATCCGGTAAAATGGATGCCATGACACCACCGATCATAACATCCTTTTCATCTTTGCAAAGCTGTTTTGCAAAATTAATCGTTTCTATTGTAATGTCCCAATAGAATGTAAACAGTGTAGTTATACCAACCCTATCATATATTCTGTTTTCAGGCTTAAAATATTCTTTGTTTCTAAAGTAGCGTCTGTAATATTTCAGCAGTTCAAGTATAATGATATTTTCACTGGTCAGTGGAATTTCAGCCAGTATATCCTGCGTTCCCTTTAAAATGTACTGACATATTTGTGGCTTATATTTTTCCCAAAATATAGTCTCATCATTTGCATATAACTGCTTCAGCAGTGCTTCATATGTGTCATTCAGGACTAAATCTTTCAAATCGCCCTTGAAGAAGGTCACATCATCGCCCAGTCTGCGATAATACGTTGCAATCTTCATAAGTCCCATAGGCGGATATTTATTTTTGTAATTAGGTTCAATCAGCAAGATCTTTCTCATTACTTACTCAACTCTTCCTGTATTTTTTTGATAACCATCTCCGCCATATCTTTAGGCAACATCATCTTTATAATATTGTAGATTCTGGCAATTAGTTTCTGCTCTTTTTTGCCATACTTCGACAACGATTGCGTCAGGTATTTGTTTGATTTCTCCTCTTTGTTCTGATCCTCTTTTTTCTTCTGGGGATCTGACTGCGTTTCTGGTTTCTTATACGTTTTTTCTATTTCAGTAAAAACTCGATTTAAAACCTCATTTCCATCTGCATCTTTGCGCCGATTTTCAATTTCTCTCTGCGCTTTTACTGTTTTGGCTCTTTCTTCCTCTATTTCCTTTTGAGCACTTTCCTGTTCCTTTGCATCAATAAAACCTGCATTTGAAAGTTTTTCTTGATATTCTTCCTCTTTCTTTTGGAAATTGCTTACCGCCTTCTGTGCACTACGAACCTTACTAGCATAGTGATAAAGATCATACAATTCTGTATAGAAGAAGTTGTGAAGAACTCTTTCGAATTGTTTTGCTGCTGGATTCTGGTTAAAATAGTCTCTCCTTGCATTTGGAATCAGATTGTTGTCGATTGCAAATACTTCACCTATAAAATAGCTATTGCCCCTAGGCTCTTTATAATACTTCGGATAACCTATGGTAGACTCATCACCGATTTGAATATTTTCCTTACGAAGACGAATGCAGCGCATTTCATTAACTACTGGTATTTGCTTTTCATACTTTGCAATCCCATACCACATCCATGCAATCGGCTGACCATCATCTCCATTGAAGATTTTGAAATCCACATCGTGAATTTCATCATATTCCTTCCGTGAATCAGCTGTACCCTCATATAGCTTTGTTCTGTATGGCTTATATAGCTGGTTGCCATTTACCGTAACATTATATTCGTCAACCCTAAAATTATGTGTTTCAGCGAACTCCTGAATCTTCGATGCGAAGATGAAATAATTGGCATAGGGAACCGGTGCAACAGCCTGAAGATATTTAATCACCTGCTGCTCGTCAAGAAGATCATCACTTTCAAAAATGACATCCTCCATAACAACTTCAAAGAAATGCTCATCTCTATCCGCAGGCTGATATTCTATTTCTGTAATATCATTTATTAATTCTTCAGATGACGGATGCTGTTTAGGATCATCCACAATTGATCTTAATTTAACGCCGTCCCAGGTTATAATCGATTCTTTATCTTCTCCCTTCGCTGTCGTTCGGAAAATAAGTTTATCGCAGTAACCAAGTCCAGCCAGTCGCCCAATTCCCCTGAAGCCTTTCTCAATATCTCGATCCTTGTCGGAATCAGCCACGTCTGTCATTTTTTTCTTAAATTCGCGCATGGAAATACCGCACGCATTATCATATACACTAATTCTTCTCTTGGAATACTCAATATGTATATCTATATAAAGCTCATCTTTTTTCAGCAGACCGCTTGCTATTGCCTTATCTATAGAATCAGCCGCATTCTGAACAAACTCACGATATACCGTAAAGCTGTTCTCATACATGGCAACTGTCAAGTTTTCAAGGAAATTTTTACCTACAGCCATAACTCAATACTCTCCTACTGTTTATATTGTTTGTAAATCGGCTTAGGAAATTTAATATTCAGTAATGACCGAAATACAGGATTCTGTACAATATATTCGCCCTGCTTAAGCCTTGTCATCATATTCTTGTAAACTGGTGGCACAAACTTATAATCAGGCTTTGCAATTTCTATTGCATTTGTCCTTCCATAAGCATGCGTAGAGCAGTTACCGGTAACACGGTTATGAATAGCGCTTCTAAACTGTTCCGCAGAGAATAAGATAATTCCAAGTGAGCGGCCTCGTTCAGCAATATCCAGAATTTGATGAAGAATAGGTGAACTTTTTGGTGTATCAGTTGAGGCATATTTGTTTAACTCATCAATAAAGATCACTATCTTTTTCGGTGGATTAACATCACTATCCTCACTAAACTGACCTAACTGCAAATCATATATCGTTCTAATGGCATCTCCAAAGACAAATCCCTGCATATCTTCATTGAGTTTGGCAATGTCAATCACATGAACCTCATCCTTTTTTATATGTTTTAACGCCTCGCCTATTCGAACCTCTTCTCCATTGTCTCTAACAGAGTCAAATATCTCATTGTGATAAATCGATTTACGAATAATCCGATTGAATTTTCGCCAACTGTTTACAGTGATCTCCTTATCTCCACCAGAGCCTGCTTTGCAGTACTTCTGAATTTCTTCAAGGAAATCATCCCATCCATCAAGACCACCAAAGCTGCCTTGATTTGAAATAATATAATTCAGAATGGAATCCATAGTTTGCTGCGGGTCATCCATGCTTGCAAACATCAGATCCAAATTATCCTTATCTTCTTCATAGGAGTACTTGTATAAATGCGCTTTGCCCTGGCTTCTCTGCTGGTCATAAGCCTCTTTATGCAGATATGTATTTCCGATTTTATTAGCCGAATAAGGATAATAATACTGGACATTCTTGAAAGGTTCTGTCGACATATGTAACTTTTCATAAAGTGCATATGTATCCCTTTTCTCTGCAGCAGATTCAAGCTCATTTGGTTCATCCAATGCCAAAAGATCTTTACCTTTCACATTAAAAAGTACAAAAGCGACATCTTCGTCCTGATCAGGATCCAAGAGACACTTATCTTGGATTGCTTTAAGCAAGAACATTGCATATGACGTTTTTGCAGCCAGACCAGAAATACCTGATATATTCAGATGCGCCCCCTCCGGTCCAATTAGGAACCTTGAATCCATCTGCACAGGTAACGTTATTTTATCCTCATCACCATTGTACATTTCGAGGTAACCACAAGTTACCGGATTCTTTACATTCCTAAGGCCCAAAGCTTCTGCAACCTCATTTTCATCAGCCAATTCAACCTTTTGATTATTGATTAACGGGATATAAATATTCCCAGTGTTACCAATAACTTTTGCCTTAACATAGTTCATTCCAATTCGGTGCGTATTCTCTGTTGCGTCTACATCTCCAAAATCGTTGGACACATAGTCCGCCAAAAAATTGGCTGTATCTGTAATATGTGATATTTCCTCAATGACACCGTATGATACACTTTTCTGGAGATGGCTGACCTTGACAACATCAAACGGGTTTAATATCAAGTCCTGTCTTGTCCAGAAAAAGAAATCATCGATTGTTGATGGATTCTTTTCTGTCGCTATTACCTTTCCTATTACTTTTCCCATTTCATCATCTCCTAAAATAAATTCAAGAACATTGTGTCACTAAGATATTTGCTTTTGGCAAAGCATTCGGTAACATACACCGGATACAAGTGGTTAGCCCATCGGGAGTCCGCACCATAACAAACTGGATTTCTCTCGTTAATAATATTGGCCGAAATCAAATCAACCTCTTCGGTATCTAAACCGTTATGTATCTGCTCGTCTGTGACTAATATCTTCTCTATTTTCAAAATTCCGTCAAACGTGTTGACAGTATATCGTTTATCTCTTATCCGCAAATACCACACTGCATATTTCATTCCCTCTAGACGCGGCGAACTATACATGCTTACCGGTGTTCGATGATATAGCGGGAGATCTGCTATCATATTGGAGTTATTCTTTCCTTTTTTGTCTTTACAATTTTCTGGATTAAAGGATTTAGATACGCCAACTACATAACTAAAGTTATTCTGAAATTGCCTTTTTTCCCGGTCATTCCGCAAATGATCAACGCGATACTCAAGTGAACCATCTTTCAAGAGATAACTACGACCATTTATTTTATGCTGCGCCACAAGTTTGCTAACCATAGAAACTTCTCTTTGAATCATAAGGTCCTGTATAACCGCAATGCCCTTGCTTTCAATCCTCTCAAACTCGTCAACCTTGGTTGTATAAGGAATAATATCTGTAAATTCAATGCCTGTTGTAGATAGGTAAGCATCCTCGTTTAGCTTTTTACAAAGATTTTTGAAAAAGACATCTTTATTCCAATCGCTCTGGCTAGCCACCTTTGGCAAGGCAATTGCTAATCGCCGATCAAAATCAAATCTCTTCATTTCCTTGTCTATTCGTCTACAGCAGCTGACCCCTACCTGTCCGGCAATTACTGGATATACCTTATTTTTATATGCGATATCATCAACTTTATAAGTATGCCTGGATCCATCCAGAAAATATGAAAATAATGGTGCCCCCGAAGAAATAGCGTCTGCGTTAGTCTTCATGCTTATAGAAGTATCCGGCGGCACGGTCTCCCCATATCTTTCCCAAGTAATTTCCTGATGATCATCGTATGCAAAGGAGAGTATATCTGATCCTTCATAAGTATATTTAAATGTTTTGTAACTCTTTCCATTCGTCTCTTGCGCTATGATATCCATAACACTACTCATGATGGATTCCCTCCTCCCTATTCAAAATTCACATAGCATATTTCGCTTAATTGGCATTTCAAAACACAACAAATACGAACCAGTACATCTAATGCTACCATCTCATTTTTGCTTAGTTTTGCAAATGTGCTGGTGCTCAACCCGGCAGCTAATCTCAGTTCCGTCTTGGTCATGTTTCGTTTTTTCATCACATCCCAAAGTGCCTTATACTCAACCATCTATAATACCTCTGTCAATATGGCAAAAATACAAATTTATTTTATCATCAGACGCTAATGCTTTCAACTAAAGCTTTCGTTTTCTCGAAAGTCCACGGTCGCCATTGCTCGTCCATGTAGTGCGCAACGATACATGTCGGCTCCGTGATAAGCTTGTTGCCAGAAGCATTGGTCCATGAGCGCAAATCGTAGCCAGGCATAATCGCGGAATCACGGTGCTTGGGCATCATAACGGTGGTATTCGCCTCCTGACAATTATGTTGTAACCAGAGGAATCAGGCAAAATTACGCAAAATATTGTACATAGCTCGCAAATCGTGGTCGAAGCATGTTAAAATATGGAAAACAATGACATCAAATCCAGCCCTCCGTTAAAAGGGGCGATGGAGAAAAACTGTTTTAAGGAGAGTCAGGATGGATGAGAATAGTTTTTCCTTCGCGGTTTACATGATACATGCCTGCTCAAATCGCTGGAATGTCGCGCCTTCACGGGTGTATCAGGCATTGAAACGGAGCGGCTGTCTGGACCGGTATCTGCTCCCGAGCTATGACATCCTCCATACACAGAGTACGGATTAATGTTTGCGTATAACCGCAATAATCTTTCATATGCTGCTTGCAAGCCAGCCCTGCTCGGGGTATGATGCTATTAAAGATTTTTGCGTAAAACCGCAAAAATCCTCGATAGGAGATATGCTATATGGAAATCAAAAGAGATCGCTACTTGAATACACTCATCAGCAAGGAGCATAACGGTCTTATTAAAGTTATTACCGGTATGCGCAGATGCGGTAAGTCTTATCTTCTTTTTACGCTCTTTAAGGAGCATCTGCTGTCAGAGGGTGTAGCTGAAGATCACATCATTGAGATCGCTTTTGATGCTTTCGAAAACAGGAAGTATCGCGATCCTGATGTACTGTACCCATATCTGAAAGAGCAGATCAAAGATGATGCGATGTATTATGTACTGCTTGATGAGATACAGTTGCTTGGCGAGTTTGAATCTATTCTCAACAGCCTGATTCGTATGAAAAATGTGGATGTTTATGTGACCGGAAGTAATGCCCGTTTTCTTTCAAAGGATGTCATTACGGAGTTCCGGGGACGCGGCGATGAAGTGCATATGCATCCCTTAAGCTTTGCTGAATTCATGTCCGTCTATCAGGGTACGAAGCAGGACGGGTGGAATGAGTATATGCTTTATGGCGGTATTCCTCTGGTGCTTGAGTTTACCACCCCGGATCAGAAAATTGCGTTTTTGAAATCTCTCTTTGAGGAAACCTATATTTCAGATATCGTTGGCAGGTATCATATTCGCAATAAGGCAGAACTCGAGGACCTTTTGAATATTCTGTCCTCGGCGATCGGCTCTCTGACCAATCCGGAAAAACTGTCTGCGACATTTCAAACGGTTAAGAAAAAAAAGATCAGCACTTCGACACTCAGGCGGTATATTGATTATCTCTGTGATTCCTTCCTGATTGACAGCGCTATTCGATATGATGTGAAGGGAAAGAAATATATTGATACACCGGTAAAGTATTATTTTACGGATATGGGGCTTCGCAATGCCAGGTTGAATTTCCGTCAGATTGAAGAAACGCACAGCATGGAGAATATCATTTTCAATGAGCTGAAAATGAGGGGCTTCAATGTGGATGTAGGTGTGATCGTGCAATACGAAACCAATGGTAAAGGCAACGGCACCCGCAAACAGCTGGAAATTGATTTTGTCTGTAACCAGGGTTCTAAGCGCTATTATATCCAGTCTGCTTATGCGATTCCTGATCAGGCTAAAATGGAGCAGGAACAGCGATCTCTGATGTTGACAGGAGATTTCTTCAAGCGATTGATCATCACCAAAGACACACCTGCCCCTTATTACAATGAGTCCGGCGTACTGATTATGAGTGTCTATGACTTCCTGCTGAACCAGAACAGTCTGGAATATTAATCGCTTCATGAGGTCACTTTATGGGACAGCCCCATTAAACCATCCGTCGAATGACAAATCCTGTCCGCTGCCGACCCGCGCAGCCCCGTGACTGCGCCCAGGCGTAAACATTGACAATCAAATACCGTACGAGACTTTACTATTCATGCTTGTGCATGGCTTCGGTTAAGGTTTATCGTAAATGCTTATCGGTTATCGGTTACTTCTTATCTGTGAAGGTGAAATGTTTCTAAATATTCAGGTCTGAGAACCATATCTGTTTACATTCTGTAAACGCTGTCTCGTAGAAAACCTGCAGGAAACTGCGTGCGGAGGTTCGGTTTCAAGCACAGACGGAGGGGTGTCACAGGGCACTCCTCTTCTTTTTATGCGTGGACACTTTATGGGGTCTGACCCCATCTTCCGATCTGTTCGTTACGGCAGCCTGCATTGGCAACTGAATCGGTAATCAGCTGATGCTGCTGAGGATATCAGAACCCGCAGAGGTAATCATAGAACTCCTGAATTTAACGGGTCTGATCACACGAAGAGATCCCTAAAGGTCTGTACTGCTTAATTCATACAGATATCAAGTTCCTTTCCGGAAAAAGCAATGCCAAACTTCAGCGTTCGGCTGACTCCATTTTCCTGCAGTTCTTCTTCGTAGTGATTCGTTTCGATCTGCGCCATGGCTTCTTTCGCCAGTAATTCCAGAGACTGACTGCTCAGATCCTTTTTCCATTTCATTTCCATGATGATACCAGGATACTGTTTGCTGCGTGGAATCATGCAGATATCATATCGGCCCTTGTCGGATTCTCTGTTTGACTTTATTTTGTACTGATTATCCATTAAAGCGATCAGGCCGAGCACCAGGCCATGATAAAAGCCTTCTGCACCTGCATCATGAAAACTGATGCAGTGATGCAGATAATCTGAGATAGCCTGCTGCAGCTTTTCACAGTCATTTGCATACAGGCTTTCTGCGATGCGGTTTGCAGTAGTTTTATTGATCTCGCCAGTATGCAGAAAATGCGATAATATCTCAGAGGCATATACCGCAGCGATTTCTTTGTTCGGGATCAGGACTTCGCACAGGTATGAGCCGTCAGCCTGCAGTTTCCTGCTGGAGGCTTTTAAATAGCCGGCGACCAACAGCAGGCTGTAGACATTTTCCGGATGCTGTGTCAGGGATCTGTAGATGACATTTTGATCGATTCTGGCGATCGCAGGCTTCCCCTGCAACAGAAGGTACAGCTTCTCTGTGATATCATCGGTCGCAGCATTCAGAACGTCCTCCAGGATTTCGTTTCGGCCTGTATTCGCCCAGTAGGCCTGCGGCATGCACCCATTGGCAACATAGTTAACGACAGACCATGGATTATAGATATCTCTGGTACCGAACAGGTATCCATCGTACCACGCTCTTAATTCCTGCTCTTTGTCCAGGACGCCGTAATAACGTAGCATCTCGCGTACCTCTTCCACGGTAAAGCCGAAGTACTGGTCGTAAGCAGCGTCCAGAACCGTGTTTACGGACAGATTATTCAGACCGCTGAAGATACTTTCCTGCGCGATTCGCAGGATGCCAGTCAGGAATCCATAGGACAGATTTCGGTTATCCTTGAAGGCACCCGAAAAGAAATTCCGCATGAATCCGATGATTTCCTCATAGAAATTTTTCGAATATCCCTCTTGGATCGGCGTATCATATTCATCGATGATGATAATCGGCGCCTGATGGTAATGCGCAGTCAGCATCTTCGAGAGTTGTTCCAGCGAGGCAGCGAGGTCCACCTCATCCGCGTTTCCGCTTAAGATCTGGCGGAAGAACTCCTTGTCGTAGTCCGCGATCGTGTCGTCGGTCAATATCTCCTGATGCCTGCCATACTCATCCTGTAATAAGCGCTGGATCTTCCGCACGGTGGCTGCCCATGTGTCGAATTTGACATCCTTAAAGGTCAGAAAAATGACCGGATATTTTCCCTGATATTTGCGATATGCCTCTCCGCACTTCCAGATTTTCTTATCCACGAAATACCGGCTTGTATCTTCATCAGAGATTTCGAAAAAGACGCGGAGCATATCCATGTTCAGCGTTTTACCGAATCTGCGCGGACGTGTAAACAGGGACACCAGCGGCTTTCGATCCAGAAAATCCTTGATCAGCATCGTCTTATCGACATAGTAATACTCTTCCTGCGCGCGTACATAATCTGAAATTCCGATCGGCAGCGCCTTTCGTACCGGTGCTTTCTTACGTTTCATATAATTCCCGGAGCTCACTCTTCCATCCGCCGGCTTCACCGCATCATCCGGAATCCGCCATGATTTTCCTTCCTTAATAGCACCTGGGATCTCCCCTCTTCGGCACAGATCATTGACTGCATGGTCAGAAATTCCCCACTCGTTTGCGATTTCTTTATTCGTCTTCATGGTCTTCCTCCTTTTTAGTTGGTCGTATCCCGTATTAATACATCTATATCATACTGCTTTTCTCCCGATTCATCAACGAAAATCCATATTTATCCCGTACTGTTTGGCATGTATCCCGTATGTTTGGTACTGATTCCACTTTATGGGGTCTGACCCCATAAACTTCTGTTTAGATCCTCTTTAGAAAAATTTAATGGGGTCTGACCCCATTACGAAATTCTTAAGATCGGCATGTTAAGTCGAGGCGGTAACCTTCCCCGGGTTTTACGCTCCACTCGAAGTACGGTTTGTGCGGCTCGGCATAGCGTTCCATCAGGGCCATGATCGTGCCGCCGTGGGCGACGATGGCGATGTTTTCGCCGCTGACTTCTGGTCGTTCTTTTTTTACGTTTTCTGAATTTCCATCGTACTGCAGTTTAAA
>SAMEA3663095__coassemble_1347_pt1 | contig 16877 bp, 15 predicted proteins | sample SAMEA3663095__metabat2_low_PE_024 | metagenome-assembled genome bin SAMEA3663095 (sample SAMEA3663095) | pig gut metagenome | biome: pig gut; feature: pig-associated habitat; material: faeces | place: France | collected 2012 | reverse complement strand
CCTTCAGTGCATGCGCCGCCTCAACAACATTGGTATAATTACCGCCTGCACAGCCGGCGATGATACCCTGCTGCACCTGAAGCCGGTGATCCGCGGTGATCTTATCGAGAAGCGTGAAGTGGGCTCTGCCCTCTGCGACCTTCTCGGCTTCCTGCTCGGTCGCACGGAGGATGTCCTCGAGGTTATCATAGAGCTCGCTGATCTCGTATGCGTTCGACGGATGGAACGGAAGCGCGATCATCGGACGGATGCTGGAAAGATCGACCTCGACGCAGCCGTCATAGTATGCGACATCTGCCGGATTCAGCTCCTTAAACTCTGCACCTCTGTGATGCTGGTCAAGGAACGCCTTCGTTGCGGCATCGGTTCTCCAGATAGAGGACAGGCAGGTGGTCTCCGTCGTCATGACATCGACACCGTTACGGTAGTCTGCCGTCATGCTGGATACGCCAGGGCCGACGAACTCCATCACCTTATTCTTGACATAGCCGTTCTTGAAGACCGCGCGTTCGATCGCGAGTGCGACATCGTGCGGACCGACGAATGGCTGTGGCTTACCGGTGAGGTAGATGGCAACCACGCCCGGATAAGCGACATCATAGGTCTGCTGCAGGAGCTGCTTGCTGAGCTCTCCGCCACCCTCACCGATGGCCATGGTACCAAGTGCACCATAACGGGTATGGGAATCGGAGCCGAGGATCATCTTTCCGCAGCCAGCGAAGTTCTCACGCATGAACTGATGGCATACCGCAATGTGAGGTGGAACGTAGATTCCGCCATATTTCTTTGCGGCAGAGAGACCGAAGTAGTGGTCGTCGTCATTGATCGTACCACCGACCGCGCAGAGTGAGTTATGGCAGCAGGTCAGCACGTATGGAAGCGGGAACTTCTCCATACCGGATGCACGTGCAGTCTGGATGATGCCGACGAAGGTGATATCGTGGGATACCATCGCATCGAACTTGATCTTCAGCTGATCCATGGTCTCCGCCGTATTGTGAGACTTCATGATACCATAGGCGATCGTGCCCTTCTTCGCCTCTTCCTGGTTTGCCGCCTTTCCGGTCAGCTGCTCGACTCTTGCGGACTCCGATGCCGGAACGATCTCGCTTCCGTGCACCAGGTAGACGCCACCTTCATGTAACTTTACCATATGTACCTCCTTGGGTTTTATGTTCCTGTTCAGACGAGAAGATCAGAAGGATGCACGACCTCTTCGTATGGCTTCTACTGTGCGTCCTCCGCGTTTCCCTGACTGAACGATTAATTATTAAAATGAATAACTTTGTTATCGATATAGTATCTCAAATGCAGGTATCGCAGAATTCGATATTTTGTTATACTAGTTATCGATAATTCCGATATAATACGTAATTCTGTCAGGTACAGATATAATTAATAATAATTATTAGAATAAGTTCGAGAGGAGCTGCTCAAATGGAACTGAAGGATCTGAATTTTCTGATTGCGATTTATGAGGAGAAGAGTATTTCGCGGGCGGCGGAGCGTCTGTACATGGCGCAGTCGAGTCTGTCGCAGTTTCTCTCGAATTATGAACGGGCGCTTGGGTACCGGATCTTCGTACGCACGGCGAGTGGTGTACGTCCGACGGAGGCGGGGGAGCTGCTACTCTCCTATGCCTATAAAGCGACGGCGGAGTATAAGCGCGTCCAGGACGAGATGCAGGATACGGCGAATCTGAAGAGCGGCAGTGTCATTCTCGGCATTAATACATTTCGGGGATCCTATATGCTGCCTCCGGTGCTGAATGCCTTTCATATGAAGTATCCAAACATCCATGTGAAGGTCGTCGATGGTCGTACGCGTATGCTCGAGCAGCTTCTCACGAATGGAGATCTCGATCTCGCCCTGCTGGCCACTCCGGATAAGCACAGCCGGATCGAGTCGGAGTACCTGATGACGGATGATATCTGTCTCATCACGAGTCCGACGCACCCGATCATGAAAAAGGCGAAAAAAAATCGACAGCACAGCGGAACCTCGCAGATTCCGATGTACGTCGATCTTCGGGATGCGGCGAACTATGAATTTAATCTCTGTGGTACCGATACGATGCTCGGACAGTACGCCCGCCGGATCTTTCTGAAAAACGAGCTGACACCCATCACGTATAATGATAACATGTCGGTCCTGCTGGCCTCTTCCCTCGGAGCCGCCGGGCAGGGGCTCGCCTTCACCTACTACAGTTCCCGTCACTACTTCCGAAACGCAGAGTTCCTCTCCCTCGGGAAGGACGGCGGCACCATCGAGATCTCGACGGCACTCGCCCCTGGCCGCTATCATAGCAAGGCCACGCTCGCACTTCGGGATATCATGCACGAGATTCTAACGTGAATTTCCCATATAATGCATAACCGGGTGTATAGAAAAAACCGCCGGTAAACGGCGGTTTTTGTTTATCAGTCGTTTTTATGGTATCGGTGCCTGCATTGTTCTCGGTATCGTTCAGTGGTGCACGGAGAATGTCCGCGATGGCGACGATGTTCTCGAACAGTCCGCCGGCGCAGCCGGAAACCAGTGCCTGGTCCGGATAGAACGCACCGTCATGTATATGCTGCATGATTCGGAACGGCTCACCGTGGTCCCCCTTGATCTTATTGCCTTCTGCCTCGACTTCACGGAGTACTGTCTCCATGTTTTCCTTGAATTCCCGAATCGACAGCGCATGGCTCGGATGGAACGGAAGGGCAATCATCGATTCGACCGTATCCATATCGATCTCGATGTAGCGGTCATAGTAGGCACCGGCTTCGGGTTTCCGGCGAGGCGCACGCCGACGATCTTCGGATAGGCGAGGTCATAGGTATGGCCGACCAGCTGCTTCACGAGCTCGCCGCCACCTTCACCGATACCCATCGTGCCGAGGGCTCCGTAACGCGTATGCGAATCCGAGCCAAGAATCATCTTTCCGCCGCCGGCCATCTTCTCACGCATATACTGGTGGAGGACACCGCGATAAGGCGGCACGAAGATACCGCCGAACTTTTCAGCATTGGATAAGCCGAAGGCATGATCGTCCTCCAGGATCGTACCGCCGACGGCACAGAGGGTGTTGTGGCAGTTGGACAGCACATACGGCATCGGGAACTTCGTGAGTCCGGATGCGCGTGCCGTCTGCAGGATATTGACATAGTTGTTGTCCGGGGAGACCAAGCTGTCAAACTTCAGCTCGAGATGCCGCATGTCGCCACTGTGATTGTGGGCCGCCAGGATACGATAGGCTATGGTTTTCTGACGACCAGCCTCGACCGCATGGGAAGGTGCCGCACTGGCGTCGGAAACATTGCCCGCCGCATCGAGGATGACGCCGTGATCAAATAAAGTTACCATCTTTTCTCCTTTTACGATGTTCCGGTGCTCATCACCTGAATCGCAGGAAATGATATCAAAAGAGCACCCTGTACTTGAGTCTAATTATACGGGTGCTCCTTCTTATAAGTAAAATATATTGATTTGTATATTTCGTATGCAGTTTTTTCTATCCGTTATTGCTTTTGCTGCTTTCTGCTTCAAACACCTGCTGCATCGTTTCGATCAGGCCGCGCTCTGCCTCGCCGAGGTAAATGCTTTCCTTATAGACTGCATTGACCTCCCAGCAGTCCGGCGTCGGACCGTAATTATAAACACGGAAATTCGGATTCTGGAACGGCACGATGGCACGTTCCGGCACGATGGTCACACCGAGCCCGGAGGCCGCCAGCTGTGTCGCAGAGATGCAGCTCGATACCTCCATGATTTCCTTCGGAAGAAAATCGAAGCGACGGAAAACATCATCTACCTTCCGTCGGATGTACTGACCACGCTTCATGATGATGAACGGAAGCTCGCGAAGCTTCATAAGGTCAACCTCCGGAAGATCCTCGAGGATGTTTGAGGCATCGCGTACCATCTGACCACCCGGGGAAACGAGCATCTCCTCCGTAATCATATCCTTTCCGGCGACGAGAAACAGGCGCTCCGTATAGATGTACTCCGTCTTCACGCCGACCGGCAGATGATCCGTGCCTCCCGGCAGCACACAGAAAGCAATCTTATCATTCATGAGATTCGTGATGATCTCCTCAGACTTCGATTCCTGAAGATGGATCTCGATGTTCGGAAACTGTGCCCGGAACGGCCCGATCACCTTCGGCAGCATGTAGCCCGCCCGCTCCGTCGGGATGCCAATGTTGATGCGCCCTTTCTGCCCATGGCCGATATCTGCGAGCTCCCGCCGGAGATTATCCTTCAGCAGCATAATCTCCCGCGCTGTCTTCACATAGCGCTCACCGGCATAGGTCAGCGAGATCGGATTCGTCTTCCGGTCAAACAGCTTCACCCCGAGATCCTCCTCCACCTTCGAGATGATGTAACTCAGGGAAGGCTGTGAAATATACAGCTTCTTCGCCGCTTCCGTCACGCTATGATGATCCGCCACCGCGATGATGTAGCTCAGCTCCCTGAAGTCCATACGCATGCCTCCGTCAGATAAATGTCAAAGTCTATTATATATTAAAGAAGGCAGTTTTCATAGATACATTCTATAAGCCAACACCAAACCAAATCGTACGAACAGTAGTAGAAAATGTGCGAAATATTGAAGAAATCGTACGGCGATGGTATGATGAAGATACAAAAAGGAAGGAGGGACGCTCACATGTCAATCACGGCTACGGAATTAAAGAGTAATCTTGGAAAGTATCTAATGCTTGCCAGAACGGAAGATATTTATATAACGCGTAATGGAAAAATCGTTGCGAAGCTGTCGAATCCTCAGCAGGACAAAATTGACGTTGCAAAGTCTCTGTTTGGTGTGCTTCCAGCTGATATGACACTTGAAGAAGCAAGAGAGGAGCGACTGAATCAGATATGAAAGCCCTTATGGATACCTGCATCATCATTGATGCGCTCCAGAACCGACATCCATTTTGCGAGGAGGCTCAGAAGATTTTTCTGTTATGTGCAAATGATGAGTTTGAAGGTTTTTTGACCGCGAAGGCGATTACCGATATCTATTATTTAACGCATCGACAACTGCATAATGATAAGGCAACCCGCGAAATCATTGTAAAGTTGTGCAAACTCTTTGACATTGTAGACACCAGTTCTATGGACATCATCAATGCACTTTCTTCCGAAGTTTCTGATTTTGAAGATACAGTTATGATTGAGTCTGCTATTCGCTATGAGACGGATTGCATCGTGACCAGAAACGTAAAAGACTACAGCAAATCGTCCCTACCGGTTTTTACTCCGAAAGAATTTATCGGCCTCCTCGTAAATCGTGAAGAAGGATGATGTACTAAAAACCGCCGATGACCGGCGGCTTTTTTATACAGCAAAAATAAAGGAAGTTCAGATCAGTCCCAGCGTCTTAACAAGCCATAACCAGAACGTCAGCGAAAATGCGCTGAAGAGGGTCGTCAGCATGACGACCGACGAGGTCAGTGTACCCTCATGGTGCATGTTCCGCGCCATCACATAGCAGCTCACGGTCGTGGCAGAGCCGAGCATGACGAGAATCGCCACCAGCTTCTCGGTACGGAAGCCGAGCGCGACCGCCATCGGCAGAAAGAGGATATTAAAGCCGATGAGCTTCAGGAACGTGGCTCCGAAGGCCGGACCCAGCTTGCCGAAGGCCTTCTTAAAATCAAACATCGCGCCCATCGCCATCAGGCCGAGCGGGGTGCCGAGTGCCCCGACCTTGCTGCAGGTCGTGATCAGGATCTTCGGCTGCGGGATACGGAGAAGCGACCAGAGAAGACCCACCAGAATACCGATGATGATCGGATTCGTCACGATACCACGGGCGGTCTTTGAGAGCGTCTTCTTATCGAGTCCCGTATTCTCCGGATCGATCAGGCTGAGTGCCACGACGGCCATCACATTATAAAGCGGTACCGCACCGATGATCATAAGCGGCGCCATGCCGGCGGTACCATAGATATTCTCGATGAAAGCCACCCCGATCAGGGAGGCACTCGAACGGTACGCCGCCTGTACAAATTCGCCGCGCTCTGCATGGTTATGAAGCATCCGTGACAGAAGTGCAGCGATGAGGACGCTCAGCAGCGTCGCGACGAAGCAGAATACGACGAAACGGGTATCCCAGGCTTCGCGGATGTCGAGTGCCGATACCTGCACGAACAGGTTCACCGGCAGTGGTATCAGAAATACAAACTTGTTTAACTTACTTGCAAAATCTGTATCAAGCCAGCCGATCTGGTGCAGCGCATAGCCCAGTACCATCATAAGAAAGATCGGCATCGTTGCATTGAGACTGAAGATCAGATTTTCCATAGAATTCTCTATATCCTTTCACATCATACCCCAAAGGCTGTCCCTTGAGCTGCGCCCGATTTCGGAAGCATACCCGATTCGGTCCGGCACAAGGAGCTGTCCCCTAGTATACGCCGACTTTTCTTCGATGGATAATCGATATTTCATATCGAAGTCATACAGACTGCTTATACACTCTTTTTGATTTTCAACATGTGCTTTTCGGTCTCATACAGTTTCTGGTGCTGTTCCAGATTCCGTTACTTCTCCAGACCCTGGATGGTCTCGATGAGGTAATCGGTGAACTCGGCTGCGGATGCATCCTTGGTCTCGGTGGTAAGTACGACCTTGCGCTCAGTGACGGTGCAGATCTCCAGTGCCTGATCGAGGATGGCCTTCCGGTCACCATAGCCGATGTGCGCCATCATCTCACCCATCGCACGGATGAGGGAGCATGGGTTTGCGTAATTGCCACGACCATGACTCATGAGGTATGGTGCGGTACCATGGATTGCCTCGAAGAGTGCGTACTGGTTACCGATGTTGGAGCTGGATGCGGTACCGAGACCACCCTGAAGCTCCGCTGCGACATCGGTTACGATATCACCGTAAAGGTTTGGAAGAACCACGACCTGGATGCCGGCGTTAAACTCCGGATCCGTCATCTTCGCTGCCATCGCATCGACGAGTTTGTCCTGAACCTCGATCTCCGGATACTCCTCGGCACCGATGCGGTGAACGGTCTTCAGGAAGTTACCATCCGCAAGCTTTACGATGTTGGACTTTGTAACGACGGTCACGTTGGTCTTTTCATTCTTACGCGCAAACTCGAACGCGGCACGTGCGATGCGCTCTGCGCCCGGCTTCGTGCAAACCTTGAAATCGATGCCGAGATCCTCATTGACCTCGATGCCCTTGTTTCCCCAGATGTACTCACCCTCGATGTTCTCGCGAAAGAAGGTCCAGTCGATGCCCTTCTCTGGCATCTTGATCGGACGTACGGCTGCGAAGAGGTTGAGTCCTCTGCGAAGCAGGGAGTTTGCGGATACAAGGTTTGGATATGGATCGCCCGGTCGCGGGGTCACGAACGGACCCTTCACGAGTACGTCACACTGCTTGCACTCCTCCATGACATCTGCCGGAAGAGACTCCATAAGCTCAGATCTGCGCTCGATGGTCATGCCCGGGATCTCGTGAAGCTCGACACGACCGGAGGCGATCTCCTCCTTCAGAAGCTCATTTACGACACGAACCGCCTGCTCCATGATGATCGGGCCGATGCCATCACCCGGCAAGATGCCGACCTTGATATGTGAAAGCTTCGAAAAGTCCTTCACCTCACTGTCCTTCTTCATCGCCTCGATCCGTGCATTTTCGTTACGGATCAGCTCACCAAACTTCGCCTCCGCTGCCTTGATCTGCTCTTCTGTAATCATCGTTTGTCTCCTTTTCACTCGCCTTTTCAGACGCTTTGCTGTATTCATCACCGAATGCACTACCTTCTATCCGTACATTCTTTTATAGAAAGTATAATGGCGAGCTCATATATAGTAAAATATATAAAGAAGTATGTATATTATCACATTTCTTCTATGATGGAATCAATGACTGATGCATCACAACGGCTACAGTGATGATAAATTTCTGTCGCATCGATCATCTTCTGATCTTTACATTTTTCTCTACATAACGAATCAGTTCATCGACCACCGCCCGCCGGTTTTTCTCCTTTTTATAGATAAACCAGCTGTTACGCGAAATCTGCTTCCTATCTTTCGTAAAAAGAGGCGTCAGCGTCAGATGATACTCATTGACGAAATTATCCGGCAGAAAACACAGAAGATACTTGTTTCCTTCGGCGATGCTTCGGAATGCAAATTCGATATAACCTGCATCCTCCGATGGTGCCGGAAGTTCCGTACCGAAGCGTTCTGTCCACCAGTCCGCAATCTGGCCGATGGTCTTCTGATTTGTCTGGTAGGCCACCTGATCCATCGCGGGCAACTGGTCCATATCCACAGGATCCTTCGTCACACAGTATGCTGCGGTATGATCGACGAGCTCATGGTATACACCGGCGGTATAGTCCGAGCGGATAAACGCCGCATCGAGCTTCCCCTCCATCAGCATCTCATACAGATAATTACTCTGTTTATTGATGACACGTATACTGATGTTCGGATGCGCTGCAGTAAACGGATTCAGCACATCATAAAGTGAGTACTTCGTATAGGTATACGCTGACCCGAGAAGAATCGTCTCCTTGTGTTCCTCCCGAAGCTTCCGAAGCCCCTCCTGCGTCTCATTTTCCAGCTGCAGATACTTTTCCGCCATCTGAAACAGGAACTCCCCCTCCTTCGTAAACGTCACGCCCTGTGGCGTCCGCTCCACGATCCGGCACTCGAGCTCCTCCTCCATCGACTGCAGCCGCTTCGTAATCGCCGACTGCGACTTATAGAGAAGCCCCGACACCTTCGTGATGCTCGGATTCTGGTGCAGCTCATAGATGATCTTCCAGTCACTGTCCCGCATAAAAAACCTCCTTCGTGATGTCATCTATCATACCATCACGAGGGAGGTTTGCCTCATACTATTCTGCTGATTCGACGTATCCGGTTTTTTCTATCGGCCTGTCCTTCACACCATTCAGCCAATGCTTCCAGCGCGACATTCTCACGATGCCTCTGCGGTCACGAAGCCGCCGCTTCCAGCATCACATTCTCTTTACTGTTCGAGCTCCTCTGCCTTGAGAACCCCCATCTCGACGAGCTGCTGCTTGAGATAGCGGAGCTGTCCACCGGCGAGCACGACGGCGAGCTCGGCATCGGAAAGCTCGAGGCGGCACTTGAAGCTGAAATCCTTCGTCACGTCGCGTACGATGACCTCTCTCGTCGGAATCTGCGCGGTGAAATCATCGATGGCGAGCTCATCCATCTGATCGAGCTTGTCGTAATCCACCGGATTCTCGAACATCATCGGCACAACGCCGTGATTTATGAGATTACCCTTATGGATACGGGCGATGCTCTTTGCGATGACGGCCTTCACACCAAGGTACATCGGGTTGATGGCGGCATGCTCACGAGAGGATCCCTGGCCATAGTTTTCACCACCAACGATGATCGACTGCACGAGTTCTCTTGCACGCTCTGAAAATTCCGGATCATAACGGTTATAGCAGTACTTCGACATGAGCGGAATATTTGATCGCATTGACGAGAACTCAGCACCGGCCGGTGTGATATCATCGGTCGAAATATTGTCCCCAGCCTTTAATGAGATTCGTACGTTCAGATTTTTCTTCGGCTTCTCCGGTACCGGAAGGAAGGCGATATTCGGTCCCTTCAGAACCTTCACCTTCGCACGCTCCTCTTCCGGAAGTGGCGGGATGATCATCGCATCATCGACCATGTAGTGCACCGGCTCCTGGATCGCAGCGAGCTTTTCCACATCCGCGCCCATGATTTCCTCCGCCGTTGCGAATGTGCCCTTGATGGCCGTTGCTGCCGCCGTCTCCGGAGACACCAGATAAATATTGGCATTCGGTGAACCAGCGCGGCCACGGAAGTTACGGTTCGAGGTACGAACGGCGACACCATTCGTCGGCGGCACCTGACCGATCGCACAGCATGGTCCACAGCTCAGCTCCAGGATACGCACACCGGCGTCGATCAGCATATCGAGGTAGCCGTCCTTCAGAAGCTGCTTATAGATCTGCTTGCTGGCGATCCCTGCCGTACACTGAAGATTTTCATGGACATGACGTCCCTTCATCACGAGGGCGGCCTTTGCAAAATCGCTGTAGGAGCCGTTGGTGCAGGAGCCCATGAAGACCTGCTCGACCACCGGATGCTCCTCGAGGGTGCTCATCGGTACAACATTATCCGGCTGATGTGGCAGCGCGATGAGTGGCTCGAGACTGCTCAGGTCGAGGTTCATCTCCTCATCGTACTCTGCATCTTCGTCCGGAAGGAATTCTCTATACTGCTCACCACGCTCCTGTGCCTCCATAAACGCCTTCACGATTTCATCCGCCGGAAAGATCGAGGTGGTGGCACCCATCTCCGCACCCATGTTCGCGATGGTGAGACGCTCCGGTACAGACAGCGTCTTTACACCCTCGCCGACGTACTCGAAGACCTTTCCGAGACCGCCCTTGATGGTGACACGGCGAAGCATCTCGAGGACGACTTCCTTTGCGTTCACACCGGCCTTCAGCCTGCCCGTGAGGTTCACCTTGACAACCTTCGGCATCGTAAGACGCATCGGAATGCCTGCCATCGCGGTCGTGATGTCCATGCCACCGACACCGATCGACAGCATGCCGACGGCACCACCCGATGGGGTATGGCTGTCACCACCCATCAGAAGCTCACCCGGGATCGCGAAACGGGAGGTCTGTACCATGTGGCAGATACCGTTTCCCGGTCTCGATACATATACGCCGGTCTTCTCTGCGATAGTCCTAAGATAGTTATGATCGTCCGGCGTCTTGAAATCGATATACAGCAGATTATGATCCAGATACGATACTGAAGTCTTCACCTGCGTCGGAATGCCCAGCTGCTCGAAGCCGAGATAGGTCATGACCGCATTGATATCGTGGGTCAGGGTCTGATCGACCATTACAAATACATCCTCGCCCGGTACCATCGCCCCCTTCACCATGTGGGAACGGATGATCTTTCTCGTTAATGAATCGCCCATGTTTACCTCCTGAAATAAACCATGTTTCCATCCACTCTTTTCATGCGGCCGTCTGTCCTCAGATATTCTCGCATGTGCGACGCAGGGGCAAAAAGAAATAGTTTATGTCACTATCCGTCATGAAAGTGGTTATTTATTTATCATTCTGTACTTCGATTGTACTGTGCCACGCATGTGAAAAGGAAATGCAATTAACAAATAAGGGCATTCCATAATGGAATGTCCTTACCTGAATGCTTCTTTTATTTATAGATTTCTTCTGATCAACCGTCATACTACGGTTTACCAGTGTTTACTCAGTTTTACCTGACTCAAGTAAAACTGAGTAAAATCGATTTTATTCCTTTTCCAGCACGATGTCCTCGAGCGCGCGCTTCGGCACGTAGTGGGTGCCGTTTTCATCGCGATAATAATTCACGTCGCCGTTCTCCAGTACCGGAACCAGCTCGATCTTCTCTGCCGGCGCACCGATGGCGATGACCAGCACCGGCACGAGACTCTCCGAAAGTCCCAGCACCTCGGTCAGTGGCTTCAGACCGAAGTTCCGAATCATGAGGCAGCCGAGACCCTTCTCCGTCGCTGCCAGCGTAATCGTCTGTGCGGCGATGCCGACGTCGATCATCGCCGCCTGCATGTTCGGCTGAATGTCACTATCCTGCAGGATGATCACGAACGCGGTCGGATGCGTGCCCGGCTTCGGAAGGTGGAGCTCCGGAAGGGCGGCTGCCCACTTCGTCGTCGCGAGGATGGCCTCCACCTCCTCGTGTTCCGTCGAAATATAGTACTTAAGTGGCTGCTTGTTACCGCCGGACGCGGTCAGACGGGCCATATCCACCATATCGATGAGCTCGTCTCTCGTCACCTTGCGATCCTCATGATAGCCACGATAGCTTCTGTCCTTTAATACCAGATCCTTCAGCATAGCTTTCTCCTTTTACTAAATCCCGATCACGGAGAGGATCTCCTTCGGGGAATCCACGATGTACATGGCGCCTGCATTGACCAGCTCCGAACGGTCGCCGAAGCCGTAGGTGACGCCGATGGAATCGACACCTGCCTCGACGGCACCCTCGATATCAAACATGCGGTCACCGATCATGACACAGTCCGCCTTGTCGAGCTTAAGCGCTTCGACGGCCCGGTTGATGAGGCGTGCCTTCCGGCTGTCATGGTCACCGAGCTCCGGGCCGGTCTGATAGCAGAAGTACGGCGCGAAGCCGAAGTGCTCGAGGATACGCTCTGCGAAGATGTGCGGCTTCGAGGTCACGAGGACGAGCTTACGCTCACTCGCCTGAATCGCACGGAAAACGTCCTCGATACCGGCATATGGGGTGGCGTCAAAGATGCCATCGGTCGGATAGACCTCGCGGTAGAGGGCGACGGCACGCTCCGCGTCCTGCGGATTCATGCCATAGAAGTTTGTGAAGCTGTCCATAAGGGACGGGCCGACAAACTTCCGAAGCTTCTCCTCCGGCTCATTCGGATAACCGAAGTGGTCGAGCGCGTACTGTACGGATTTCATGATGCCAGGACCGGAGTCCATGATCGTTCCATCGAGGTCGAAAAGAATGGCGGTATAGTTCTTCTTCATATCATTTCTCTTTCTGCTTTCTGATGATCCCGTAATGAGAATGATCGAAGATAGCGTCTCTCGGTTCGTTCTCAGTCGGCATCCGTAAATGCTGATTTTATTTCGTATGCAATTTATCTTAGCATATTGATTCCGGCTGTGGTACAGTTAAGTTTATCTGTTTGTATAAAACGCAAAGGCAGTGATGAACTCCTGGTATACATCTGTATCTTTCGGGAGCAGCAGGCATGTTTTTCCGCCGCACGTAAACCAGATGGAAGGATAGATTATGACCACACGTGAACTTCTCTATGTAAAAACCACCGCCGACACCGGCAATATCTCGAAGGCTGCAAAGAAGCTCTTCGTCACGCAGCCTTCGCTCTCGCAGTCACTGCAACGCATCGAGGACTCGATCGGCACGAAGATCTTCGTGCGCAGCCCCGATGGTCTGAAGCTCACCTTCGCCGGTGAAAAGTACTATCAGATGGCCTGCCAGGTGCTGAAGATCTATGATGACTTCTCATCGGAAATCACGGATATCAATGATCTGAAGGTCGGTCATATCAGCTTCGGTGTCACGCATCACCTCGGTGCGATCGTCCTGCCGCAGATTCTTCCAGAGTACAATGCACTCTATCCGGGCATCTCCATCGACCTGTTCGAGGGCTCCACTGAACCGCAGGAGCAGCATCTGATCTCCGGCGAGATGGACTTCTCCATCATGCATGCGCCGGTCTACGATGTGCTCGCGAACCCGTCACTTCAATACGAGGTACTGAAGCGCTATTCCTTTATCATCGCGATGTCCCGGAATAATCCACTGACTGAAAAGGCTGTACCGACGCCGGGCTATCCTTATCCGGTGCTGGATGTAAAGCTGCTCGCCGACCAGCCGCTGCTGACGCTGCATAAGGAGCAGCGTATCCGCCATGTCACGGATTCCGTGCTGCGGAAGGCCGGGATCCAGCCAGAGATCCGCCTTCTGTGCCGAAACTACATGAGCCTCGAGAAGCTCGCCGCCGAGGGCATGGGCGTGACCATGCTCCCATCCGAGTATGTCGCCGCAAACAGTTTCGAAAACCCGCCGGCCTTCTTCTCGATCGATGCCTCCTACCCGGCCTACTGGGATCTCTGCATCGCGACACTGAAGGGTGCCTTTCTCTCGAAGGCCGACGAGTACCTGCTCGAGATTCTCCGAAAGAAATTCAGCTGAGACTCCCGTCCTCGCCGCCCGGAGTCGCCGGGCGAAGCACGAAATTCCCGTGACGAGATGACATACCCGCCGGAGACATTGCCCGGACATAAAAAGCCGCCCACAGCATACGACTGTGCGCGGCTTTTACGTTTATTCAGATTTAATCCTTCGGCTTCATGTAGAAGCGTCCGGAGAGCTCGGTCGTGCGGAAGGAGTTCACGAAGGCATGCGCATCGATATCACGGATGCGCTTGATCACATGACGGGCGCTGTCCGCCGCGATGACGGAGTAGAGCACCTGATGATCCTTATGCTCATGGGCACCCTCGGCGTGCATGATGGACGCACCATGATGGGTTTCATCGAAGATCATCTTCGCGATCTCCTCTGCCTTATCCGTAACGACAAAGAGCGTCTGGCGCTGGAAATCACGGTAGAGGGTATGCAGGGTCTGGGTGGACACATACTGGAACACGATCGAATACAGCGCCTTATCCCAGCCGAAAAGCACACCAGCGGCACCGAGAATCAGGACATTGAAGCCGAGAATCAGGTTCCAGGTCTCCATGCCGCGCTTCTGGCTGAGGTAGATGGCGATGAAATCCGTACCACCGGTGGTCGCATCTACACTCAGGCAGAGGCTGATGACCACACCGTTGATGATACCGCCGAAGACGGCGATCAGCAGGGTGTCATAGGTGATTACATGCGCCGGCATCATATCGGTGAAAAAGCCGGTCAGGAGAATCATGATCAGCGAGAAGAAGGTGAACTTCTTTCCGATGAAGCGGAAACCGATATAGACCGGGATCGCATTCAGCAGGATATTGATCGGCGAGTATGGAATCTCATGTGGCAGATACATCTGGCTGATACGCTGGATCAGGATCGTCAGTCCGGTCGCACCACCCGGATAGAGTCCACCGGTACGGACAAATGTTTTGATATTGATCGCCATCAAGAGCGAGGCCAGCACCACGGTAATCAGACGGCGCAGATCCTTCTTCGCTTCGATTTTCATTTCTACTCCTCCTGCCCCATGGCAGATATGATAAAACACATAAAAAGCAGGCCCATCAGAACCCGCAAACATATTAGTCATATCAGATATTCATATATCTTGCAAGATAAATCCACTTTTTTCTCTATTCTCTTTATCGTTCGGGTAACAGTTCAGCTAAGGGGCCCCTTAGCTGAACGCTTACGCTTAAAAGACTCACCGGTCATCACTCCCGAATAACCACGAAGCCGTCACTGTCCTCTTCGCCGATTTTCTCACCGTGCTCGTCGCGGAAGGCCTTCGTATATTTCGTATATGCCTCCGGATGTGCGAGGAGTTCATCGGCGCGTTTCTCGGTATACAGACCCTTCCGGTCTGCGATGATGGCCTCAAGATAAGCATTCGCCTTCTCCTGATCACCGGTACGAAGCGCATACTCGGCGAGCTCAAGCTGCATCTCCTTCCGGTAGATGGCATTTCCGGCGTACTGAACCTCCTCCTCGAGATACGGGATGTCCGCATCCAGGCGTCCCTCTGCCGCCGCGATCCGCGCCTCATGCACACGAATCTGCTGCGCGAGGTTTTCAGCGAGCCGTGCGGCACGCTTTTCCGAAACCACCTTCAGCTTCTTCAGATCCTCGATCTGAAAGCTCGCCGCCTCGAGATCACCGCGCAGAATCTGCAGATTTGCCTTCTGATTTACGATGAGCGCAGAGCTCGTCAGCGCATGGATACGAAGTTCGTCCGGCTTCAGATCCTTCACCGCATCCCAGGCGCCCTCGAAATCACCGAGCGCTTCCTTCGCAAAGGAAATCCAGTGCTGACCGTTCGCATACTCTGCGAGATTCTTTGGGACACGGGCATTGACCGCCTCGAAGTTCTGCAGGAAGCCGGCCGGATCCGTATCGGTATAGAGCTGTTTCTGCACGGCCTGCAGACGCTTATTCGCGAGCATCGCGGCGAGCAGACGCCCGACAATGACGCCGGTGAATACCCAGAGTGCCCAGACGAACACCGCTGTCTTATCCGGATTATTCAGAATCCGCCCGTGAAAATAGATGAAGCCGAAGACACCGCCGAGCACCGCGCCGAGAAGCATGATGGCGTTCGCCATCCGCTTGTAGTAAACGATCATAGAAAATCCCCCTTTATGGATGTGATGAAGCTCTTATCAAAAAGGGTCGCCCGCGATGGACGACCCATACTGAACCAGCTGCTTATGGTTCTGCCATATTCAATTGTCAGTTTCTCTACAGCGCGTATTACAGCATGAAGGAGAATACGAAGGCTGCGATGATGAGGACGATACCGCCACCAAGACGAGAAGAAAGCTGTGAGTAAGCGATCAGATCCATACGGTCTGCAGCACCGAGGCACGCGAGGTCGCCGTTACCACCACGGTTTGCCATGCAAAGACCAGCGGTGATCGCGGAATCGATCGGATAGAAGCCTACGAGGTAACCAACCGCTGCGGAACCGATGATGGCACCGATCACGATCATGAGTGCCATGATGATGTTCTTCGGAGCGATCGCGTTAAAGAGCTCTGCGAGGTTGAAGTCTGCGCCCATGCCGACCATGATGATGATACCGAGCTGACCGGAGAAGAAGCTCTGCAGTCTCTTCGCACCAGCACGTACTCTGGCAGGGATGAGACCGGTTGCTGCAAGGATAACGACGAACACGATCATGTACGCATACTTATGAATCGGTGCACCTGCGATCTTCGGAAGGATCTTACCGCTCATGAGCTCGCCGACAGCGAAGCATGCGAATGCAAGAAGAAGTGCGCCTGCGAGGTCGTTGTTGTCGGTCTTCACCTTCTGATCGTCTCTTGCAAGCTCCTCTGCACCACGGATCAGGGTCTTCTTATCACCGGTCAGGGTCGGAACCTTCTCACCGAGTGCGTTCAGCGCTGCGGAAGCGATGATACAGAAGATGTTTGCGATGGTCAGTACGATGATCGCGAAGGAATAGTAGTTCGCTGCAGCATCACCGGTTACCTGCTCATAAATCTGAGAAAGTGGAACGGCACCTGCACCATTACCACCACCCATGATCGGAAGTGTGTACTTGATCAGGGTATCTGCAAACGGAATACCGAAGATGGCACCTGTGATACC
>SAMEA3663095__coassemble_1238_pt1 | contig 19220 bp, 14 predicted proteins | sample SAMEA3663095__metabat2_low_PE_024 | metagenome-assembled genome bin SAMEA3663095 (sample SAMEA3663095) | pig gut metagenome | biome: pig gut; feature: pig-associated habitat; material: faeces | place: France | collected 2012 | reverse complement strand
AACCGCCTCGGGCGGACCGTCGAGCTGCTTCTGCCGCTTCTGATCCTCGCCGTCTTTTTCGGCACCCGTATGGTGGTGGCTGGGGAAGCGATCCCGGTCGGTACGGCCGGCACGAAGGTGCAGGACACCTTTTCCCTCGCCGAGGCCCTCGGCTTCGCGTTTTCGCAGGTCGCCTACATCTTCGGGATCAATGCAGGCCACGCGATTTTCTGTGGCGTGTCCTTCGCGGATTCCGCCCGCTGGGTACAGGGACTGATCGTCCTCAGCTGGCTCTGCCTTCTCCTGATGCTCGTGCTCTATGTACGTATGGCCTGGAAGAGGGGACGGATCACGCCGCGTCTGATCGGGGAGAACCTTCTCTTCATCTGCTTCATCGCCCTCTGCATCGGCTCGAGCTCCATCACGATCCGTCTGGAAACCCGCTGGGTCTATGTGAGCTATACCGCCGCGCTTCTGTATCTCTCCTATATGCTCGGAGAGATCGCGAAGTCTGGAGCTGTGAAAGCGAAAGCCGGCAGGGCAGTGCGCACGCGTGCAGCCACCGTGCAGAGAGCGTCGGCAGCTTCCGTAAGTGCCTCGGGTGAACGGGCAGCGTGCCGCGGAATGGCCATGGTCCTCGCGTTCTCGCTGCTTTTTATGGCGTACGGGGCCGTGATGACACCGGTGGAGCATTATGATCGACAGCATTATCCGAACATCTTTTTCTTCTTCGACCAGGATCGTGTGAATTCGCTCGCGGACTGTACGATCGACGCGGTCGGTGCCGGGGAGTTCCTCGGGAAGAAGCAGGTGTATATCTACTATAATTACTACGAGATGAGCGACTTCTATGCGGAGTACTTCTATAAGCCGTTTGACCCGGAGAAGACCGGACAGGGCACGGAGATTCACTTCATCAACCGCCCGGACGAGCTACCGACCGACGCGACGGTGGAGAACAGCATCGTCCTCATGGAGCATGGAAACCGTGGCTACATCGATGTGACCGCCCAGACCTTCGGACTGGCCGCGTGGGAGGCGCTTCCGCAGGCGTAGGATGTGCTCGATGCAGCGTCAACAAGATGAAAAGGTTCCCGGGGCACCCCGCGGATATACGGAAAGGCTGTGTGCGATGTCCATAGTGAAGCACGAAAGCAGAAAAACGGAAAATCGAAGCAGAAAGCGGGTGGGGGAGTGCCGGAAGGGACTCCTCCTTCTGCCGTTCATCGGAGGGCTGTTTCTGCTCTGGTATGTGCTGCATGCGACGGTGGATGTGGTCTATTCCGACTATATCCGCATCATCAACAGCTACCTCCCGGATACCCTGGACCCGACGAGCTTTTTCGTGCCGGATATCCTGACCCGGATTCCGATCAACTATCCGCTTCGCTGGATCAATGTCACGTTTTTCGGCTACTCGGTGCTGTTTGACCGGGGGCTCTGCATCCTGGGCTGTGTGCTGCTGATGTGCTCGGTGGCGCAGTACCTGATCCGGGAGCGAAGCGGCGTCTGGATCATCCTGCCAGTGATGCTCGTCGGCTTCAGCCTCGATAAGTGGGAGATGCTTCTGAACGGCACCGGCTGCGTGCACTTCCTGAGCTACGGCCTGTTTTTCTATCATTACCTCGTGCTCGAGCGCGTCTTCACCGGCACACAGAAGCCGGGGGATGTGCGGCGGCTCTATCTGCTTCCGTGGCTCGCCCTGCTGGTGGCCGGCCCGTATATCGCGCAGTACACGGCGACCCTCCTCGTGGCCTATGGCTACCTCGCCTTTCTTCGGAATCGCAATGTCGACGGCCGCCGGCTTCCGTGGTACGGCCTCTGTGCGCTGGTCCCGCTGGTGCTCTACTATATGAGCAACGCTGCAGCCACCTTCGAGCATACGGGAGCGCAGGACATCGGTCTCCTGGAAACCCTGCAGCAGTACCGCGGCTTTTCGCTGCATTTTCTGCTGAACGGCTTCGCCAGCACCCTGCTTTCCGGCTCGGTGCTGGAGGATATGCTCGCGGCCGGGACGCTCACGTATCCGATGGTGTACCTTCTCGGTGCCCTCGTGATCCTGCTCTATGCCGGTGCCGTGCTGCTCTATTTCCGGACCGGACAGTACCGCCGGACGATCTTCTCGATGCTGCTCCTCGTGAGCGGTGCCGGAAGCCATGTCCTCGTCTTCCTGTCCCGCTACATCTTCCTGACGGAAACCTACGCATGGCAGAGCCGCTACGGCCTTCAGTACCTGCCGGGCACCCTCGGCCTCCTGCTCATCTATGGCGCGGCTTTCACGCGCTTCCGGCAGCAGCATAAGGTCACACCTGTGATGCTCTCCCTCGTGGTGCTTCTTTCCTTCACTGCGGGGACCTGTTATACTGATAAGCGTGAAATCGACGCGATGCCGTTCCGGCAGATGTACTTCGCCTCCATAGCGGACGCCGCGCGTGATTATGAAAACCTGAGCGATGATGAGCTGAATCTCATCTTCGAATACCACCATGGCCCGAACCGCGTTCGCCATGCCATGGATATTTTAAAGGAAAACCAGTGGAATGTTTTCCGGAAGTGACGGTACATGTGCCATGTCCTGGGGTGCATGCATGTACGGCCTGATGGAAGTCATACAGGCGGTACATGCGTCATGATTTCTGAGACATGCGCTTCCGTTTACGATGCATAAAAGGATGTAAGCTATGAAAGTATTGATTTTAGCAGGTGGTTTCGGAACCCGTATTTCCGAGGAGTCGCATCTCCGTCCGAAGCCGATGATCGAAATCGGCGAGATGCCGATTCTATGGCACATCATGAAGTACTACTCGAGCTACGGCTACAACGATTTCATCATTCTGGCCGGCTACAAGCAGTACGTCATCAAGGAGTATTTCGCGAACTACTTCCTGCATAATTCTGACGTCACCTTCGACCTCAGCAACAACCAGATGGAGGTCCATCACAACATGAACGAGCCGTGGCGCGTGACCATCGTCGACACCGGCCTCAACACCATGACCGGCGGACGCATCAAGCGCGTGCAGGATTATGTCGGGGATGAGCCGTTTATGCTCACCTATGGCGATGGCGTTTCTGACGTGGACCTCGAGACGCTCGTAAACTTCCATCATGCACATGGGAAGATCGCGACCATCACGACCGTTTCCCTCGCACAGCAGAAGGGCGTCCTCGACATCGACGAAAACAACCAGATCCGGGCCTTCCGCGAGAAGGAGCGGGAGGACGGTGCCATCATCAACGGCGGATTTATGGTCTTCCAGCCGGAGATTTTCAACTACCTCACGGATGATCGCTGCGTCCTCGAGCAGGAGCCGATGCACCGCCTCGCCGCGGACGGCGAGCTCATGAGCTTCTACCACGCCGGCTTCTGGCAGTGCATGGACACCCAGCGCGAGAAAAAGCTCCTCGAAGACCTCTGGGCGAGTGGAAAGGCACCATGGAAAAGATGGGAGTGAAAGCGTTTGCATAAAGCAAACGCTGGAACGATATCCAGCAGAGCTATGCTCTGCTCCCGCAGGGCTAAACTCGGGCCTCCTCAGCCCGAGTTTAGGGCTTTGTAAATAGAAAGACATTTTTTATGACCAAATTTGAATCCTTACAGCAGTTTTATAAAGGAAAGCGGGTGCTCGTGACCGGCCACACCGGCTTCAAGGGCAGCTGGCTCTGCCTCATGCTCCGAATGCTTGGCGCAGAGGTCTACGGTTACGCCCTCGCGGCACCGACCGAGCCGGCGCTCTTCGACATCCTGAAGCTTTCAGAGGAGATGCACTCGGAGATCGGTGACATCCGTGATTTTCCGCATCTCAGCGCCTTCATGGAGACCGCGCGTCCCGAGGTCGTGCTGCATCTTGCGGCACAGCCGATCGTCCGCACCTCCTACCTCTATCCGCGGGAGACCTTCGAGACGAACGTCATGGGCACCGTGAACCTCCTCGAGGCAATCCGTCGCTATAATGCGCAGCATGCGGAGAAGGTGCAGTCCTTCCTGAACGTGACGACCGATAAGGTCTATGAGAACCCGGATCTCGCGGATCACGCCTTCCGGGAGGATGAGAAGCTCGACGGCTACGATCCGTACAGCAACTCGAAGTCCTGCTCCGAGCTCGTGACCCACAGCTACCAGAAGTCCTTCTTCTCACCGGGCGCGGACCCATCCGCTACGGTGACGGCGATCTCCACTGCACGTGCGGGCAATGTCATCGGTGGTGGTGATTTCGCGGTGGACCGTATCATCCCGGACTGCGTACGGGATACGATCGCCGGCCGAACCATCCATGTGCGGAACCCGTACAGCACGCGTCCGTATCAGCATGTGCTGGAGCCGCTGTATGTCTACCTCCTGATCGCGATGACCCAGGCGCAGGGACAGCCGCATAGGGGCACGCAGGCGTCCGCTGAGATGAACGAAGCGGGGCATGACGAGCGCACGACGGAGACATTGGCCGGAGACGTAGCCGGATGCTATAACGTCGGTCCGGATGAGGTGGACGCCATCACGACGGGCACACTTGCGGATCTCTTCGTACAGAGCTGGGGCGCGGGCGCAGCCTGGCACACGGATGCCGAGGCGAACGCACCGCATGAGGCCGCGTACCTGAAGCTGGATACGCAGAAGCTGAAGGAGCGCTTCCACTGGCAGCCGCGCTGGCATGTCACGGAGGCCGTTCAGGAAACCGTCGCATGGTACCATGCATGGTCGGAGGGGGCCGATATGCGGGCCCTGACCGATCAGCAGATCCGTGCATTTTTAGCAGATGAAAGAGAAAAGAGCAGAACATGACAGAGAAAACAGAGCAGCAGGCGAGACAGGAAATCCTCGATCTCGTCGCAGAATATGCAAGAAAATATAAGGTCGCACCGATGCAGCAGCCGTATCATGAGGGCGAGCGCATCCCGTATGCCAGCCGTGTCTATGATGACAAGGAGATGGTGAATCTCGTGGACAGTGCGCTCGAGTTCTGGCTGACCGCCGGACGCTACACCGAGGCCTTCGAGCAGAAGTTCGGTGAGTACCTCGGCGTACGCTATGTGAGCCTCGTGAACTCCGGCTCCAGCGCCAATCTGCTGGCCTTCAGTACACTGACGAGTCCGCTGCTCGGCGAGCGCCGCGTGAAGCGTGGCGATGAGGTGATCACTGTGGCTGCCGGCTTCCCGACGACCGTGAACCCGATCATCCAGTATGGTGCGATTCCGGTCTTCGTGGATGTGACCCTGCCGACCTGTGATATCGATGTGACGAAGCTCGAGGCGGCGTACTCCGAGAAGACGAAGGCAGTGATGATCGCGCATACCCTCGGTAATCCGTTTAATCTGAAGGCGGTGAAGGATTTCTGCGACCGGCATCAGCTCTGGCTCGTGGAGGACAACTGTGATGCGCTCGGCTCGACCTATACGATCGACGGCGAGACCCGTCAGACCGGCTCGATCGGCGACATCGGTCCCTCCAGCTTCTACCCGCCACATCACATGACGATGGGCGAGGGTGGTGCCTGCTATACGAACAACCCGCAGCTTCACCGCATCATGCGCTCGATCCGTGACTGGGGCCGTGACTGCTGGTGCGCACCAGGGCACGATAATACCTGTCACCACCGCTTCGACGGGCAGTATGGCGAGCTTCCGAAGGGCTATGACCACAAGTATGTCTACAGCCACTTCGGCTATAATCTGAAGGCCACCGATATGCAGGCGGCGATCGGTGTCGCACAGCTCGAGAAGTTCCCGGGCTTCGTCGCACGCCGTAAGCACAACTTCGAGCTTTTGAAGTCCCTCCTCGTCGAGGGCGGAGCGGATGCGAAGCTGATCCTGCCGGAGCCGGAGCCACATTCGGACCCGAGCTGGTTCGGCTTCCTCATGACCTGTCAGGAGGGTGTGGACCGTGAGACGGTGGTTCGCTATATCGAGGACCACGGTGTGCAGACCCGTATGCTCTTCGCCGGCAACCTCATCAAGCACCCGTGCTTCGATGAGATGCGTGCGACGGGTGAGGGCTACCGCGTGGTCGGCAGCCTCGACACGACCGACCGCATCATGCGCGATACCTTCTGGGTCGGCCTGTATCCAGGTATGACGGATGAGAAGCTCCGCTACATGGCGCGCATCATCCTGGAGGCGATTCAGAAGTAAGCGCTGCGCCGGGAGAACCGACGAAGTGCCCTGTGCAGCGGACGGCAGTGTGTGAAAGAGGGCGTTGCAGAAACGCCCTTTCATTATAAAGGTAGAACTATGAGTGAAGAATTTACATTTGATCTTGAGCGGGTACATCAGGCGAATCTGGAGATTCTGAAGGCCGTGAAGACGATCTGTGATCGCCATGGTATCACGTACCTCATCGATTCCGGTACGCTCCTCGGCGCAGTACGCCATAAGGGCTTCATCCCCTGGGACGACGATGTCGATCTCTGCTTCCGTAGAGAAGAGTTCGAGCGCTTCGTCGATGTAGCGAGGGCGGAGCTCCCGGAGAACATGCAGCTCGTGCTGCCGGATGAGTATCGCGGTGGCGAGGCCTTCTATGATTTCGTACCACGTGTGCTCTATCTCAACTCCCGCCGTCACGCAGAGGACGACGCGGACATGGCCTTTTATGAGGGAAAGCTCAACCACCTCTGGGTCGACCTCTTCATCCTCGACCGCCTGCCATCCTGCCCGATCCGCGCGCGGCTCATGAAGCTGGAGCAGCAGATCGCTTTCGGCCTCGGCATGGGCCACCGCCGGAAGCTCGACTGGCGTAAGTATCATGGCCTTCAGAAGCTGGAGGTGCAGGTCCTCGCCGCCGTCGGCCGTTTCATCCCGCTTCCGAGGATCTTCCGCCTGCAGGAGCGCTGGGCCCGGAAGTACACGGATCAGAACCGTGAAGGGGCAGGCTGTGCAGCTCCGGCGGCTACCGCTGCGGGCGATGTGGAGCGTGCGAAGAATGCCGGAAAGCAGGGCTGTCCGATCTGTGGGAAGCGTTCCGTCAGCGGGAAGTCCTTCTTCTCGAACTACCAGCCGGACTTCCAGTACTGCACCGTGGAGGATGACTGGGAGGAGCCGATCGAGTTCCAGTTTGAGGGCGAACACTTCACCGGACCGAAGGCCTGGGATAAGGTGCTCACGATGCTGTATGGCGACTACATGAAGCTGCCGCGCCCGGAGGACCGTCACCCATCGCACAGTGGCATGGAGCTCGAGATCCTCGACTGATTGACTGGTACAGTTACTAATTTATAGAAACGCTGGAAGGAAGACATATGAAATTATTGAGCTTGGTGGTTTCGGCTTATAACGAGGAGGCCGGACTGGAGACCTTCTACCAGACGACCAGAGAATACGGGGAGGCGCTTGCGGCGAAGGGCTGGGATTACGAGTTCGTCTTCGTGAATGACGGCTCCCGTGACCGGACCGGCGAGATCCTGGATGATCTGGCCGCCCGTGATGCGACTCACGTGCGCGTGCTGCACTTCTCCCGGAATTTCGGACATGAGGCGGCGATGACCGCTGGACTCGACTACGCCACGGGCGAGGGCCTCGTCTTCATGGATGCGGATCTGCAGCATCCGCCGAAGTACCTCGCGGACATCGTCGACCAGTTCGACGCCGGCTACCAGGTGATTTCCATGGTACGCACCGAAAACAAAACGGCCGGGCTTCTGAAAAACATTACCTCCGGCGGCTTCTACTGGCTCATCAACCGCATGTCGGAGGTCCATCTCGAGGCCAATGCCTCGGACTTCTTCGCCATCACCCGCCCGGTACAGAAGGTGCTCATGAAAAACTACCGGGAGAAGGTCCGTTTCCTCCGCGGCTACGTGCAGAACGTCGGCTTCCGGAAGACTACGATTTCCTATGAGGCAGCCCCGCGTGTGGCGGGCAGCAGCCACTATTCTATCCGTAAGCTCTTCGTCTTCGCGATGAATACCATCATGTGCTTCTCGAACATGCCTCTGAAGCTCGGGATCTTCGCCGGTCTCTTCAGCGGATTTCTGGGGATGATCGTGCTGATCTATACCCTGGTGACCCGTGATGGCGCACCGTCCGGCTATGCGACGATCGTCGTCCTGCTCTGCTTCATGTTTGCCGTCCTCTTCATCGTCGTCGGCATCATCGGTGAGTACATCGCGGTGCTGTTCGAAGAGCTGAAGGACCGCCCGATCTACATCGTAGAGGACAGCCGGAACATCTGACACAGAACCCCGGAGGGCTGCCACTGAAAACACAGTACTCCGAGTTCGGAAAAATCACAGATTGGGCCCTAAGAACCAGTAAGCCCTCTGCAATCACTGAGTTTTCTTTATGAAAACTCAGCGTTGCAGAGGGTGCTAAGGAAAAATTACTCTAACTGGTTCTAAGGGCCCGATTTGGATTTATTCACGAACTCTCCGTATGGTTTCCAGTGGCAGCCCTCCGGGGTTCTGTTATGGCGATTTTTACGAAAGAACTTTGTGAAATCACTGACTTTCAAAGCAATTAAGCACATATTGCATGAATCTAGAACGAGAAAATAAGAAAATCTAAGAAAAAATAAACAAAGAAATCAAAGAATTTTCAAGATGAAAAGAAGGATTCTCTATTCTATCAGCCATAACATCTTCATATAATATGATCAAAAGGACGGGGGAGTCCCGTCAGGATAAACAATCATAGGAGGATTGGATTATTATGAAGAAGGCACTTAGCTTACTTACCGTTTCAGCAATGGCAGTTTCGATGCTCGCAGGATGCGGCAGCTCGAAGCCGGCAGAGACTACTGCAGCAGCTACGACTGCAGCAGCGGCAGAGACCACTGCAGCCGCTACAGAGGCAGCTTCTGAGGCAGCAACAGAGGCAGCTGCAGCTGCAACGGATGCGGATCTTTCCGATAAGAAGGTCGGCGTATGTATCTATCAGTTCTCTGATAACTTCATGACCCTTTTCAGAAATGAGCTTCAGAACTATCTCGTATCCCTCGGCTTCAAGGCAGAGAACATCGAGATCATGGATGGTGCAAACGACCAGGCTACACAGACCAACCAGATTCAGAACTTCATCACCAAGGGTGTTGACTGTCTCATCATCAACCCGGTTAACTCTTCTTCCGCAGCAACCATCACCGATATGGTAACCGCAGCAAACATTCCGCTCGTATACATCAACAGAGAGCCGGATGCTCAGGAAGAGCAGAGATGGGCAGACGAGAACATGAAGGTTTGCTACGTAGGATGTGACGCTCGTCAGTCCGGAACCATGCAGGGCGAGATCATCGCTGACCTCGACAACCACGGTGATATCAACGGCGATGGCAAGGTTTCCTACATCATGATCGAGGGTGACCCGGAGAACGTAGATGCTCAGTACAGAACAGAGTTCTCTGTAAAGGCTCTGAAGGATGCCGGCATCGAGGTTGAGCAGCTTGACGATCAGGTTGGTAACTGGGATCAGGCGCAGGCACAGTCTCTCGTTGCAAACTCTCTTGCACAGCACGGCAAGGACATCGAGGTTGTTTTCTGTAACAACGATGCGATGGCTCTCGGCGCTCTGCAGGCAATTGAGGCAGCAGGCGAGACCGTTGGTACGGATGTTTACCTTGTAGGTGTTGATGCTCTTCAGGAGGCTTGTGACAACGTTAAGGCTGGAAAGCAGACCGGTACTGTATTCAACGATCACATTTCTCAGTCTCATTCCGCAGCAGATGCAGCTGTTAAGTACATCACCGGCGGCGACAATGAGCACTACATCGGCTGCGATTACGTAAAGGTAACCTCCGATAACGTTGACGACGTTCTTGCATCTCTTGGTTAATCCGAAAGGTTCGTAAGAATTTAACGAAGTACATAGAAATGGGTGCGGGTGCACGAGCTGCGCCCCACCCGTTTTTTAAACCCATTATTTAATGCTTGGAGGGCAAAATGGCGGAGTATAAACTGGAATTACGGAATGTGTGTAAGTCATTCCCCGGTGTAAAAGCGCTGGATCACGCTAACCTCGCTGTTCGCCCGGGTACAGTTCACGCACTCATGGGAGAAAATGGTGCCGGAAAGTCCACACTGATGAAGTGCCTTTTCGGTATCTATCACATGGATGAGGGTGAAATCTACCTGGATGGCGAGAAGACAACGATTACAGACCCGGATGATGCGATGGCGAAGGGTGTTGCCATGGTGCATCAGGAGCTGCAGCCGATACCGGCACGTAACATCGCGGAGAATATGTACATGGGACGTTTCCCGGTACATAAGTATGGTCCTTTACAGGTGATCGATCACAAGAAGATGTTTGAAGAGACCGATCGCTGGCTGAAGGAGCTGGGCCTCGACTATAATCCGAAGGCGCTGCTCGGCTCGCTTTCCATCGGACAGATGCAGATGGTCGAGATCGCGAAGGCGGTTTCTCATGAGGCAAGAGTCATCATCTTCGATGAGCCGACCTCCTCGCTTTCTGATAAGGAAGTAGATTTCCTCTTCAAGGTTATGAACCAGCTGCGTGATAAGGGCGTTGCGATGATCTACATCTCTCATAAGATGGATGAGATCAAGCGGATCGCCGACGACATCACGGTCATGCGAGATGGTACCTATGTCGGTACCTGGCCGGCAGCCGAGATGAGCACCGACGATATCATCGCGAAGATGGTAGGTCGTGAGCTTACGAAGGTATATCCGGATCACGTACATGAGATCGGCGACGTCATCCTCGAGGCAGAGCATCTTTCCTCTATTCACGAGAAGTCCTTCCAGAATTGCAGCTTCAACATCCGTAAGGGTGAGATCCTCGGTTTCGGTGGACTGGTCGGTGCACAGAGAACCGAGCTCATGGAGGGTCTCTTCGGTATCCGTCATCTCGCTTCAGGAACCATCAAAATGCATGGCAAGGAAGTGAAGATCAAGCGTTCGAGAGACGCGATGGATGCAGGTCTCGGTATGATCACCGAGGACCGTCGTGGTAATGGTATCTTCGGATGCCTGTCCATCAAGGATAACACGGGTATTTCCATTTACAACAAGCACCTGAAGGCGGGCTTCATCCTGGATCACCCGACGATCAATAAGATCGTAGATGACAGTATCAAGCAGCTTTCGATTAAGACACCGAGTATGCAGCAGCATATCGAGAACCTCTCCGGTGGTAACCAGCAGAAGGTTATCGTATCGAGATGGCTCGCCAATGATCCGGAGATCCTGATCATGGATGAGCCGACCAGAGGTATCGACGTCGGTGCCAAGCACGAGATCTATGAGATCATGGAGCAGCTCGCCGATCAGGGCAAGTCGATCATCATGATTTCCTCCGAAATGCCGGAGCTTCTCGGCATGGCTGATCGTGTATATGTAATGTGTAATGGTAAGATCACAGGTGAGATTGATCAGAAGGAAGATATGACGCAGGAGAAGGTAATGTCCTTCGCAACGCAGTTCTGATTCTGATTCGATAGAATAAAGGGGAAATAAAATGCAAAAGTCACAGAAAAAGAAAATCACGGATTTTCTCATTAACAACGGTGTTATCATCGTTATGTTCATCCTCGTTATCTACACAGGATTGACAACGAAGAACTTCTTAACGGCCAACAACTTCCTGAACCTCCTCGCAAACATGTCCTACAGACTGGTTATCGCGCTCGGTATTTCAGGCTGCGTTATCACCGGAGGATGTGATCTTTCCGGTGGACGTATGGTCGGCTTCGGCGCATGTATCGCCGGTACACTTCTTCAGAAGCAGGATTATGCAGGCCGTTTCTTTAAGGAGGGCTTCCTGGCAAACATCACACCGCTGAATCCGTTCCTGGTACTGCTGATCGTCATGATCATCTGCGGATGCTTCGGTGCCATCACCGGATGGTTTATCGCTTATCTGAGTGTTCCTCCATTCATTTCCACACTGGCGATGATGGAGATCATCTATGGCCTCGGTCTGATCTACACCGGCGCTACACCGCTCGGTGGATATATCACCGGCTACACCATGTTCTCGACCGGTCGTTTCCTGGGCTTAAGCTTCCTGATCTGGATGGCCATCGCCATGTCAGCGATCACCTGGTTCATCTATAACATGACCCGTCATGGTAAGTACATGTATGCCATCGGTGGCAATGCACAGGCCGCAGAGGTTGCTGGTGTTCCTGTAAAGCTTACCCTCGTTCTCATCTATGCGAAGGCATCTGCATTCTTCGCCATGGCAGGTTTCATGCTCGGTGCAAAGGCCGGTGGTGCATCCATCAATACGGGTCTTTCCTACGAGATGGAAGGTATCGCAGCCTGCGCCCTCGGTGGTGTATCTGTAACCGGTGGTCGTGGTAAGGTTTCATCTGCCATCATCGGTGTTGCCGTCCTCGAGCTCCTGAAGGTCGCTCTTCAGTTCCTCGGTGTCGATGCAAACTCTCAGTACATCGCGATCGGTATCGTTATCTTCGTCGCAATTTCTCTCGATATCAGAAAGTACGTACAGAAGAAGTAATTGAGCGAACGATTTCTATCGTCTATAATATGGGCTGTGGCGCATGCCACAGTCCATTTTTGTATCGACCTTAAGAATTTCGTAAGGGGGTCTGACCCCCATTAAATTTTTCTTAAGATAAACGTTCGGGGTCTGTCCACGACCTGACACAGTAAAAGAGAGGTTTCTATGACATATAACATGACACTGCTTGCACAGACGGCTTCGGATCCGGTGACGAACGATCCGGTCGCATTTTTCCTCAGCCAGCACGGTGTGCAGCTCATACTCGGTGTGCTGGTGATCTACTGCGCCGTGAAGCTGCTGGTCTTCCACGATCCGGATTTTATCCGTCCGAAGGAGTGGGGAAAGGTAAAGGAGGAGAATCTTCTCCCATATACTCGTGAGATGGGCATCCTCGTGCTGATGTTCGGTGCCTGCATCTTCGTAATGGAGGTGGTGAGCCAGTATGATGGACTGATGGGCCTTCTGTTTATGATTCTGTCCATCGCGGTGACCTTCTATCGTTTTAAGAAAATCGAAGACAAGTACGGAAATCTCGACCATCATCAGAAGGTGGAGGACTGAGCTTAGTAGCTTGTGACGGTGAAACACGGCGCAGCCGAAGGTTCGGTATGCTTCGCTCGCATGCGGGAGGGTATGCGCTTTCCGGGATGCGGACAGGATGTGATGGCAGAGGGAGGTCTACATTGAACAAGTACAGAGTGATGCTGGTGGATGATGAGGAGGATGTCATCCAGGTGATCATCCGGAAGATGAACTGGGAGAAGCTCGGCTTCACGGTGCAGGGCTATGCCCACAACGGACTGGAAGCGCTGGAGATGGCCGAGGAGGAGCAGCCGGACGTCGTGATGACGGACATCAAGATGCCGTTCATGGATGGACTCGAGCTCAGCCGGCGTCTGAAGGAGCAGTATCCGACCATCAAGATCATCATCTTCTCCGGCTTCGACCAGTTCGAGTATGCGAAGGAGGCCATCCGTCTGGAGGCCGAGGAGTACATCCTGAAGCCGATCGATGCGGACGAGCTGCGTGCCGTGTTCGAGCGCATCCACGCATCGCTGGATCAGGAGTTCGACGAGAAGCAGAACATCAACATGCTGAAAAACTATTATATGGAGAGCCTGCCGATCCTGCAGGAGAATTTCTGCACGGCGCTCATCGAGGGACGCGAGCCGGCGAATTCGCTCAGTCGCGATATGATGGACTATCAGATCAGTCTCGACGGTCCGTACTTCGGTGTAGTGATCCTTCACAACAGTATTTCACTCGCGCCGGAGGGCATCAATCCGCTGCTGATCACGATGTCGGTGCGTCGGCTATGGGAGGAGCACCTCGACGCGAGGTGGCATGCGCGCTTCTTCACCTACCTCGGCGACACGGTGATGATCGTGCAGCTCGAGCAGCCGGGCGCGCTGACGAAGCTGACGGATGACTGTCAGGTGCTGTGCCGTCTCAGTAAGCATGTGTCGAACGCGACCATCACCGCCGGCATCGGTCGTGCGGTCAATCACCTTCTGAACCTGCCGGAGGCCTACGAGAGTGCCCGGGAGGCCGTGTCCTACCGCGTCATCTATGGACGCGGACAGGCGATCAACATCATGGAGGTGGCGCCGGAGACCCAGAAGGAGATGCCGGCGGAGAGTCCGTCCGAGGACAGCGATGACCGCTTCTACCCGGTGTTCAAGGCCATCAAGCTGAGTTCGCCGGAGGAAGTCGATCGTCAGATCGATCAGTTTCTGGACGCGGAGGCACCGGTCAATCCGTCGCTGCAGGAGTATCGCTTCTTCGTGATGGAGCTCGTGACCGAGGGACATCGCTTCATAAATGCGAATCATCTGTCGATGGAGGCGGTGTTTGGAAAGGATGAGGACCTCTTTCAGAAGGTACAGCACCTTGATCTGGAGGCCCTGCGTGCATGGATGAAGGAAAGCGCCCATAAGATGCAGGCGCTTCTCCGGGTATCGCGCAGCGACAGCACGCGTACCTTCGTGGCGAAGGCAGAGGCCTATGTGCATGAGCATTACAGTGATAAGGACCTGAGTGTCGAGAGCATCTGTGATTTTCTCGGCATCAGTGCGGCGTACTTCTCGACCGTCTTCAAGCGGGAAACGGGAAAGACCTTCATCAACTACCTCACGGATATCCGTATGGACCGGGCAGTCCACATGCTGCTCGACGAAAATGAAAAAACCTATGTGATCGCGGAAGCGGTCGGCTACAGTGATCCGAACTACTTCAGCTATGCATTTAAAAAGAAATTCGGCGTATCGCCGTCGAAGTATAAGGCACAGCAGCAGGCCGGCACCGCGCCTGCCTGATGGTGGATGAACGGAGAGGTGCTTTGCAGAAAACCTGCAGACACCTCTCTGCTTGCGTATAAGAAAGAACCATGTGCAGATACAGGAGGACATAGTGGAGAAACAGCATCCGGCAGAGACGAAGCAGAACCGGAAAAAGGGGAAGCGAAGCAATCTCCCACATACCATCCAGGGAACGATTCTGATGGCCTTCACCATCATCTCCTTCGTGCTGCTCATGATCCTGGGGCTGGTCCTGTATCAGCTGTTTGCACGTCGTATGCGGACGAGCTCCGTGGAATCCACCGAGCAGATCGTGCAGCAGTCCGTCATCAATCTCGAGGATTACCTCGCCAATATGCGCCGCATCTCGGATGCGGTATACTATAATGTCATCAAAAATGCAGATCTCAGCACGGACAGCATCGATCGTGAGATGGACCTCATCTATGAAGCACACCTCGAGCATCTCGTCAGTATGGCGCTCTTTACCGCCGATGGCCGGCTGATTTCGTCCTCGCCGATCGCCACGACGAAGGAAAACCTCGATGTGACGACCCAGAGCTGGTTTACCGAGGCGCTTCGAAAGACCGATAATCTGCATTTCTCCACCCCGCATGTCGAAAATCTCTTCCTGGATCCGGCCTATCGCTATCGCTGGGTCATCTCCCTGAGCCGCGCCGTCGAAATCTATGAAAACGGTACCCCGACCATGGGCGTCCTCCTCGTCGATATGAACTACTCGACCATCGATCGAATGATGGAGCGGATCAATCAGGATTCGAGCGGTCAGTACATCTATCTGACCGATTCGAGCGGCAGCCTCATCTATCATCCGAAGCAGATGCAGATCAACTATGGGATTCTCACAGAGAACAACATCAACGAGGCGCACTACCAGGATGGCCATCATCAGGAGCTTTACCTCGGTACACGCCGCCAGGTGCTGCTGAACTCGGTTTCCTACACCGGCTGGAAGATGATCGCCGTGATCCCGGCCAGCGCCTACGGTGTGGATGCGGCCAGCCTACGTTTCGTCGTGATCCTGCTCGTATCGATCTCCCTCCTCGTCATGATCTTCGTGAATCAGATCGTATCGCGTCAGATCTCCCTGCCGCTGAACCGGCTGAACCGCTCCATCAAGCGGATGGAGGGCGGGGATGTCGTGCCGGAGGATATCTATGTGGGCGGCTCCGAGGAGGTCGAGCATCTCGGACGGACGCTTCGAAGCTCCATGACACGGATCAATCAGCTGATGGATGACATCGTGATCGAGCAGGAGGAGAAGCGAAAGTCGGAGATGGACGCCCTCCAGTCGCAGATCAATCCGCACTTCCTCTACAACACCCTGGATTCCATCGTCTGGATGATCGAGGGGGAGCACAACAAGGATGCGGTCTTCATGGTGACCCAGCTTGCGAGCCTCTTCCGTATCAGTCTGAGCCGTGGAAAGAACATCATTCCACTTGCGCAGGAGCTGAAGCATGCGGAAAACTATATGAACATCCAGAAGGTGCGTTATAAGAATAACTTCTCCGTTGTGTTTGACATCGATGAAAACATCCGGGACTACCTCAGCGTCAAGCTCATCATCCAGCCGATCCTCGAAAATGCCATCTATTACGGCGTTGGGGATATGGATCCAGATGACGGTGCCGAGATCCGTATCCGTGGCTGGCTGATCCCAGATACAGAAAACGAGAAGAGCGGTGAAGGCGATGCAGCACATGGGCAGACGTACGATGCGGCGTCGGGCCCGGTGGCCGCTCGGACGGCTCGGCAGCCGGATCCGACAGAGGCCAATGCTGGCGACCGTGCACACAGGCAGATGATTCAGGCGATGTCGGTCGGCGACATCTATATCGCAGTGAGCGACAACGGCTATGGCATGCCACCGGAGGTGTGTGAAAATCTGCTGAAGGACGATGAGGAATCGAGACAGCGGGTGCCGAAGCATGGCTCCGGTGTCGGACTCGTGAACGTCCACAATCGTATTCGGATCCGCTTCGGCGCACAGTACGGGCTGATGGCCGCGTCTGAGCCGGATGAGGGAACGACGATCACGATCCATCTGCCGGCGATCCCGGATACACCGGAGAACCAGAAGCTGCTGGAGAGCGGACACTACAGGACCGCTGTTTCGGACAGGAAAACAGCGGATGTGAAAACTGCGAGTGCGGGCAATGCCGACACCGAGGATGCAGCGGCGACGCGTTCAGATGTGCAGAGCTCAGATATAACAGACGTACTGGTGGAGGATGCAGGCAGAACGGAAGGAGGAAAACAGCATGCATGAGGATCGAAGCTTCTTATGGCCGATCATCGGTGGGCTGGTGGTCACCATCCTGTTCTGCTCCGTGATGCTGGTGCGGGGCACCGGTGAGAAGCGCTATCAGGTATCGGTGATCGTGAGTGATTCCTCCCAGGATCGCTGGGTGCCGTTGAAGGCGGGGCTCACACAGGCAGCGAGGGACAACAACATTGACCTGAGCTACGTCTATACCGACTACATCGATGATGTCTTTACACAGACCGCGCTGATCAATCAGGAAATCGCGGATGGTGCGGATGGCATCATCACGGATTTCTGTCTCAGCATGGGCACCGCGGACATCGTGCGGAACATCATCGCCCGTGTGCCGGTGGAGTTTATCATCACGAATGTGGATGCGGATGCAGATATCTCCGGAAACTATGCGACGGTGATGACGGATAATGTAGAGGTCGGCCGGGCCATCGGAAACGAGCTCGTGATCGATTACGGCGACCGTCTGAAGGAAATGAAGATCGGCATCATCGCCGGAAACCAGCAGCAGTATGCGATGCAGGACCGACTGAAGGGGTTCCTGGAGGCCGTGGGTGCGAAGGAACCGGAGATCGTCTGGACGGTGGAGGAGAGCCGTTTCCTCGAGCAGGAGCTGAAACGCTCGATGGAGCGGGTGACACCGGCGGTGATCGTCGGCCTCGATAATACGAGTCTCGAAGCGGCGGTGGACTATGTGGCGACGGCGGAGACGAAAAAGCTGCCCCTCTATGGTGCCGGCTGCAGTGAGAAGCTCGCGTACTATATCGATAACGGCACCATCGCATCGATGATCCTCCCGAACGAGTTCAGCATGGGCTATCAGAGTCTCACGGATCTTGCGGCCAAGCTTCGAAACCGGATGATGGTGCTCGAGGATCGGGAACAGGACTTCAATGTCGTCCATCAGGATAATCTGTTCCGGGATGAGAATCAGCGGATCCTGTTTCCGATCGTGCAGTGAGTGGTGCCGCTGTCATGGAAAACAACTGGGAGGATGGTATGAAGAAGAAAAAAGGGCACAGGAGTGCAGTCATGGTGATGCTGGTCGTGATGCTGGTTCTCTGCGGCTGTGGTACGCGACAGAAGCTGCCGGCCAGAAAAACCGATGGAAAGATCAAAATCGGCGTGTCGGTCTATGATCAGTACGACGCCTTCGTAGCGGAGCTGATGCAGGATCTGAATGATCAGGTGCTGGGCGCGAAGGCGGAGGAAAAGCAGGATATCGTGCTGGAGGTCTATAATGCCTCGCAGAGCCAGACGAAGCAGAACGAACAGGTGCGCGACATGATCGCAGCGAATTTCGATGTGATCTGTGTCAATCTGGTCGACCGGACGGCACCGACCGAGGTCATCAATGCGGCACGGGATGCGGATGTGCCGATCATCTTTTTCAATCGTGAGCTGGTGGAGGATGATCTGCAGCGCTGGGATAAGCTCTTTTATGTGGGGGCCGATGCCTTCGTTTCTGGAAAGATGCAGGGGGAGCTGGCAGTAGATGCGATCCAGAGCGGCACGGTGGACCGGAATGGGGACGGCGCGATTCAGTATGTCGTGCTCGAGGGGGAGGCTGGACACCAGGATGCCATCGCCCGCTCGGAGAGCTCCGTCAATCGGATGCTGGAGCTCGGTGTGAAGCTGGATCGTCTTACGTATGCGATCGCAAACTGGAACCGTGCGCAGGCGAAAACCCAGATGGATAAAATCATCCGGCAGTATGGGGCGGATATCGAGCTGGTGCTCGCGAATAATGATGAGATGGCCCTCGGTGCGATCGATGCCTTCGAGGCGAGTGATCTTCCGAAGGCGCAGCGGCCGCTGATCTTCGGCATCGATGGCACGGAGGCGGGGCTCAGTGCGGTATGCGACGGGAAGCTCGAAGCGACGATCTATAACGACGCCGAAGGCCAGGCAGCGGCCATCTTTCATCTGGCACACCACCTGGCCCTGGAGGAGCCGCTGCGGGACCTTCCGCTCGTCGGCGACAAGTATATCCGTCTGCCGTATGAGAAGGTGACGCGGGATAATGTGCTGGAATTCAAGTGACCGTGGCCTCTTTCAATCTCTGTCACCGGTGACGTCGGCCCAGTAGCGGTCGCCGTGGTCGACCATCGCGATGTAGGTTTCCTTCATAACGCGACGGAAGGCGCGGAGCTCTTCCGCGAGGCCGAAGCGGGCCGGGATGGTGCTGGTGACCTCGTGGATTTCGGCGGCGATCTTCTTTCCGAGGC
>SAMEA3663095__coassemble_1186_pt1 | contig 20716 bp, 21 predicted proteins | sample SAMEA3663095__metabat2_low_PE_024 | metagenome-assembled genome bin SAMEA3663095 (sample SAMEA3663095) | pig gut metagenome | biome: pig gut; feature: pig-associated habitat; material: faeces | place: France | collected 2012 | reverse complement strand
CGAAGCGGATGCGTCTCGTGTATCCGTATCTCGAGAGTGAACCGAACATGGTGCTGATCGAGGCGGTGAAGGGTGGAAAAAGCCAGCTGACGGTGGAAAAACCGCTGATCGTGTACCGTCAGAAAAAAATTTATTCGGATGAAATAATGCAGATTTACGGCTTGAAACCGTGATATTTTATAGTCTGTTTTCAGATTATAGTCCGTTTTCAGACATTTTCAAAAATCACATACTGTGCTAGTCTTTGAGCATGAGAAATATCAAGAAGCTTTTAACGCTTACTTCCTTGTTTCTCGTGCTTTTTTCTTTTCCGGCAGCGGCGACGGCTGTTGCCGATTCTGAAAAATTCCAGTTTCAACTTGATCTCTCCAGTGTGGATGAACTTCTGCCGGGAGATCTCTCAGAACACATCCTTCTCGTACAAAACCATACAGACAGGCGCCTTGCGTACATGGTAGAATCCGTGACATTTACCGGGTCGGAGGCACTGGCAGAGGAGCTCGAGCTGAGCCTCCTGGATGGGGAAAAAGCCTTCCTTCATGGAACGGTCGCTTCGCTTTCCAGGACGGACAGCTTCGAGCAGATCCTCACACACCCTGCGGGGTGTGAACAACAGCTGGCGCTTCGACTCCACTTACGAAAGGAGGCGACGAACGCGGTGGCCGGGAATACGCTGACGCTGTCGATCTGTTTCTCCGGAACGGATGCTCCACTTAAGGAGCGACCGCCGGAAGAGACGGAAAAACCACCGGAAACGGAAACACCGACGGAGACACAGAAGCCGCCGGGAACAGCAGAACCAGAAGAAACGATGAAACCACCGCCGTCATCCGGCGCCGGAACACAGGACGTGGAAAACGCAAGTGATGGCCGTCCTTCCGGAGGAAGCCAGACAGGTGGTGGTGGACACGGTGGAACCTCGATTCGCGGCGAGGGCTATGACGGAAAAACGCATGGTCTTCACGCAGAGGATCCGCCGGGAACACTGATGGATCAGCTCATGGAGTGGATCGACCGCATCTATGCGCATCCGGAGGATCTGGTGGAAACCGCCTCCAGACCGTATGGAGCTGCTGAGAAACATCCGGCGGAACTGTCCGGGATCGATTCGACGCCCGATGTGTCGGGGATATCGAAGCCTTCCCTGGAAGAAAGGAAATGTACGAAGAAGGAGCTGCCGGAGACGAGAAGGAAGGCAGCAGGCGCCGGAGCGGAGCGGGATTTTTCTGCAGCGAAAAGCGTGGGAAAAACGGAAAATGAGAAGAAAAACGGCACAACGAACGATGGCGGAAACGCCAGGCTGGCGCTTCGTATCCGGGATGTAAGCCCGAAGCACGCAAGCGTACAGATCAGTACAGAGGGTGGAAGCGGGACGATACAGGATCCGGTGACACTGTATATCGGGCCGACACAGCGGGAGAAGGTGCTGCTTGTCATCTGTCTCTTCCTCTTCGTCCTCTTACTGATCCTTATCATCATGAAGTGCTGGCTCCTGTATCGGGCCACACAGTCAGAAAACCAGGAGGACAGTGCATATGCATCGACAGAACAGAGCGTGTAAAAAAACAAAAGGAGGTCTCAAACGAAAGCTGAACACGTTCTTCGGATGGATATCCGGCATACTCACGCTGTTTCTCATGGTGATTGCAGTCTATGCCATGCTTTCATCCTATCGGGAGCGGCGGTATGGAACGCCGTTTTTCCTCTTCGGATGGAAGCCGGTCGTGGTACTCTCCGAATCCATGGAGCCCACATATACCTCTGGTGACATTCTTATCGTCAGGGAGCGGACGGGTGCCCCGGAACCGGATGATATCATCCTGTTTCGTGCGACTGGTTTCGGCATGGATACGTATGTCACCCATCGACTGATAGGGAAAGACGAGGGTGGCTATATCACAAAGGGTGATCATAATGAACACGCAGATCCGGGACGGGTGCAGGAGGCGGACATCCTCGGCACGGTGGAATATATTCTCTTCTGAGCACCGACCGGGTGGCGTACAGAACACGAATGAAAAAAGAAAAGGAGATGAACATGAAAAAACGAATACTGATGGCGGGTGTGATGGCGGTGACAGCGATTTCGGTCCTGGCGGGTGCCTATGCATTTTTCACAGATAAGAAGGATATCAAGGTGTCAGCGACCGCTGCGAAGCTCGGTATCACCGTCGATAAGACGAAGTTTTCGGACGATCTGGTCGCGAATATGGTGCCGGGTGATACCCGGGATCTCGTCTATACGATCAAAAAGGAAGTCGGCTCGAAGGATGCCATCGTTTTTTCTGAGGTGACACTGACCTCCAGTATCCCGATGTCGGATCCGGTGGAGTGGTTCATTCAGATGACCGGAAAACCGCTGACGCCGGAGGAAATCAAAATGCTGCAGGATGAAGCCGGGAGCGTTGCCGGCGGCGGTACGGTCAATGACATCCCGCTGGCAGAGCTTTCGAAGGCGAATTCGCTCAAGTTTCTCTCGCTGTCGAAGGACAGTAAGGTCGCAAAGTTCATCGTCGGTCATGGTGTTCTGGACAGTCAGGCGAATGGTATCCCGGTGAATCTCACGCTGCGGCTGAGTCCGAGTGCCGATAACAGCTTCGCCGGTGGAAAATGTGATGTCGGCGCAGAAATCTATGCGATCCAGAAGGAAAATCTGGAGCAGGATGGTGCAGCCACAAACTTCGCCTATATCCAGGGGCTGATCGTCGCCAATGAGTCTAAGAAGGCATCATGAGACGGCGGCTCAACCTTCTCCTCACACTCATCTTTCTGATGCTCGTGTTGCTCTGTGGGGCTGGAGCGTATTTTACGGATCAGCAGCAGGCGAGCATACGGGCCGCCGCCGCATCGATGGGACTTACGGTTTCGAAACCATCGTACGGAACGATACCGAAGGAAATCGAGAAGGACAGCCGGCTGACGGTACAGTTTCAGATACGAAATGAGAGCAGTGTTCCGGTCTATCTCAGCGATCAGCACGTGCTCTATGTCAATGGAACAGAGGAGAAGGAACGTCGCGTACGACTCGAACGAACGACGGGCACAGCGTCGTCTGGTACAGGCGGAAACAGTGGGACGGCAGCAGGCACGAATGCGGTTCTTCGCCTCGATGCAGGTGAACGTCGGGTGCTGGACTATGTTCTGTCCTTCCCTGGTGCAGAAGCACTGCCGGAAGGCGTCCTCGCGCTGAAGGGAAAGCTGCTGCTTCGTGCAGCGACCAGTGCGGATGGGACATCCGGCTTTACGCATGGGCCGGTCACCGGCGTTCTCGACCTGACGGGTGGCGAGCTGCAGATCCCGACACGCAGTCGAAGTGTGCTTCTGTCGGAGCTGGTCGAAGCGGGCTCCCACCCGATCGAGGAGATCCGCTGGTATCGTGCCGCTGGTATGGAGGGCGCAGGAACACCTGGAAGCCGGATGCAGTGGAGCAGCTTCGATGCAGCGAAGCTGCTGACACTACAGCGAAACATCCCGCAGTATGTGCGCTATGAGCTCGTGGCAGAGGCCGGGGTGGTGCGTTCCCCTGTATATGAAATCACGCTGGCATCACAGGGGATTCAGGCGAAGGCGTACGATTATTTCGATGGGAAGGAAGTGAGTGCGGATATTTCCGTAAGCAAGGAGGCGATATGATCAGGTGCAGATGCAGCCACCGTGGAAAAGCGAACACACGCTTTTTCCGGGCACTGCTTGTCCTCAGCGTATGGGCACTGCTGGAGGGCAGTCTGTTACGCGCACTGGCGGCGGAGCAGGATGTGCTGTTCTGGCAGGATGTCGGGGATGTCGGTGCACCGTTTCAGCCGGCGGAGGTGCTTCCGCTGGGCGTGGAGGAGTGCTTCATCCCGGCGACAGGAGAGGTGCAGGCCATCAGCTTCTCCTATCATGCGGCGAATCATCGCTATCAGCTCGATGGGCTCTGGAATGACCGGGGCATCACGAAGCATATACTGGAGGATAAAGGGATGTCACAGGAGGACTACATCCGGCATTTCGGATTTCCGGCCGGACGAAGTGCAGGCGGATTGACGCTCACGGATCCGGTCAGCGGGATCCGCTACCTGTACCGGGCGGGTGCCGGTGAGACTGCATTGACTGAGCCACGGGGATACAGCAGCTACCGCTGGCAGAAAAGCATCGACGGGGCGGGCTATGTGGATATCGGCACGGCGAGTGCAGCGCAGAACTGCTTCGAGCCGGAGGCGCTTCGATTCGGAACGACCTGCTATCGCTGTATCGCGACGGTGGCGGAGCAGGAGTGCATCTTGGGTGAGAATTATGCCGTGGTGTACTACCGTCTGCCGACGGCGCGCGGACTCAGGATCCGGGAGGTGAGCCATGGAAGCTAGAGCGCTGCGGCTGCCGATGCTGTCGATCGCACTGTCACTCAGCGTCAGCTTCTGCGCGCGGGCAGACATCTGCTTCGATACGATGTCCGGTGGACAGAGCCGTGCCTACATCGTTCATATGGATGCGGATGACAATACCGTCGAAGTGGAAATCACAGGAAATGTTCAAGTGAAGAGTCTGCGACCGGCGGGCGAGAGCGCTGCGTCGGGTATCCCCCGGGATAAGCTGCTGATCCGTATCCCGGAAATCAAGCTTAACTTCGCGGAGAATCCACATGCGGAATATCATGATTTTTTTGAAACCATGGAGGAGGCCATCGGTCTATCTGGTCAGCACGATGGTTTTCTGAATACGAAGATCCAGCGGGCGGGCTCGAGTATCCGCATCGATTCGGAGGAGTATACGGATTACAGCACGAGTGGAAGCTTCGAGACGGTCTTCATCAATAACCGGGAGTTTCGAATCGAGGACGAAAAGAACTGTCAGCCGATCCGCTTCATCGTGCCGGATCCGCCGGAAATCTATCTGTATTATAAGCAGGAAGAGGCGCTGGGAGAGCAGTATATCTTCAGCGGGCTGCCGGACGAGTTTCTGCTTCATGATATCTACCTCGGGGCCTATGCCGTACACCGGGACCATCCCGAACGAAGGGAGCAGATGATGGAGCGCCTGCTTCGACTGCGCTACCAGGATCTCTACTATCAGATCCGCTATGCACTGCATGACCCGACAGAGGAAGCCGCAGTGCCGTCGGCGGGGAGCACCTCGTATCAGACGCTGACAGAGAACCTCACGTATCTGTCACTGCCGGAGCTCCGGGAAAGCACTTCATCCGGGCGCAGAAGCGGGCGGGCATCCGCCGGGGCGACAGCAGAACGCTATGCCTTCGTCGGATGGAAGCTGACAGAGCTCGGTGTAGGGGCGGAGCTGAACGGACCATGTCGATCGGAAGAAAGCGGACTTCCTAAGACGAAACGAAAAGAAAGCCCGATGATGTCCTTTCTAGGCGGAAAAGCGGCAGCGATGAGCGCGCAGCTGTACGAAGATATCTGTGCCGAGGAGGTGATGGCGGGAGCTGCGATGATGACGATCGAGGCACAGGAGACGAATGCGTCGCAGGAAACGGATGTGTTACAGAAAACACCAGAAGAAGGAGGTGAGGAAGAAATGCTGCCCGATGAAACGGCCATCGCAGCGTGCCCGGATGCTGAGAAAATCGCCACCCCGAGCACACTTTAGAAAAAGTTAAGTTTTTATTTCGGGGAGGGAATGTATATACTGTAAGCGATTACTATGAAAAACAGGAGGTTTTATGGATATACATTTTAACAGGGCGAATCCGAAGGAGGCAGCGCGTATGGCCCCATTTTACGCGATGCGTCCGAATAAGACCTGTGACAGCGGTGTGCTGGATACATTTTTATGGAGCGAGTACTATGATGTAAAGACGGCCATCGTCGATGAGAGGGCGGTACTCGTACAGATGAAAAACGGCGATGAGTACTTCTCCGCGATGCCATACTGCAGCGAGACGGATCTGCCATACTACTTCGATCTCCTTCGTCAGTACTTTAATGAGGTGCTGAAGAAGCCGCTGAAGATCTATCTCGCAGATGAAGAGGCTGTGCAGCTCCTGAAGCTCGAGGAGGATCCGCACTTCCTCGTAAAGGAGGAGCGCGATCTCCGGGACTATCTCTACGATGGAGAGGAGCTTCGGACGCTGCCGGGAAAGAAGTTTCACAAGAAAAAGAATCTCGTGAACAAGTTCTGCCGGGAATATGAAGGACGCTGGGAATATCGTACACTTCATGCCGAAGATAAGCTGACGATCTGGGGATTTCTCGATCAGTGGTATGCGAAACACTCCGGGGATGAGGAAGCCGAAGCATCACTGGAGTACGAGGTGAAGGGAATTCACCAGGTGCTTCAGTCGGAGTTCTCTCTCCCGGACTACCACATCGGTGGCATCTTCATCGATGGAAAGCTGGAGGCCTTTTCCATGGGCGCCTTAAACCCTCGTGAGAATATGGCCTGCATCAGTGTCGAGAAGGGCAATGCAGACATTCCGGGTATCTATCAGATCATCAATCAGCAGTTTCTCATCCATGAATTTCCGGAGGCTGCGCTCGTCAACCGGGAGGACGATCTGGGACTCGAAGGACTGCGGCGCGCGAAGGAAAGCTACAATCCGTGCGGATATGCACGGAAATACATGCTCCTCCAGACGGATTTCATTGGCTGGCAGGCAGAAATCACCGACCGGTATGAGGCGGAGATCGATCAGTACGAACATACCGCATCCAAAGGATGAGTACGTGGGACGGCGGTTTCGGTGTTGCTCAGTGCAGTGCATGGATGCACATCGATACAGCAGAACCAGACAGCGATGCAGAGCATCAGAAAAGAGCAGACATCGTATGACAGAAATCAGAGTGTTACGAACACGCGAAGAAAAAGCAGGGACACGCGAACTGTATGAGCGGGTATTTCCGGAGGACAGTGCACGCTTTCTCGACTGGTACTATCAGGATCGCTGCAGCGACAACATCATCCTTGCGATGTGGAAGGATGGACAGCTGGTCGCGATGGCGCATCTGAATCCATTTGTGATGTGTACAAAAAAAGGCACGCGTGCCCGTGTATACTATATCTATGCGGTGGCGACAGCACCGGAGGCACGCCATCAGGGCTGTATGGCAGCACTTCTTCGCCGCAGCTTCCAGCTGATGGAGGAAGCGCATATCCCGTTCTGCTTCCTCCTCCCCGTCGATGAAGCCATCTATCAGCCCTTCGACTTCCATACGGTATGTGACTTTCAGACCACGAAGGCCACAGACTATGCGGCGGTGCAGCAGGCGTATGACGTATATATAGAAGAAAACGATGATTATGTACGTCGTGTGCAGGCGCAGCAGGCGATGGCGGCGGAGGCAGATGAACTGTCCGATTCCGGGCTTCCGGCGCACCCGGTCATCATGGCGAGGATCCTCGCGCTGCCGGATTTTCTTTCGTTCAGTGGTCTCCCGGAGGAGACCGACCGGACGCAGGCGATCCACTGGCTTCGGCAGCAGCGGATCTATATCGCAGAAGCTGTATAGAAGTATGCAGTGGAACGATTTTATCGTAAGATCGGATGATCCACGACGGGCATAAGCGATGATCGGATGGTACACTGTCTGATCGGGTCGTCGAACGTGGCATAGAAAGAGGTGTGTATGACAGAAATCCATGTCGGAGATATCATCAGTGCGAAAAAAAAGCATCCCTGCGGATCAGATGACTGGATCGTCCTCCGTGTGGGGGCGGATATCCGTCTTCGCTGTGCTGGATGTGGTCATCTTCTGATGCTTCCGAGGGCGAAGGTGGATGGGATGATCCGGCACATCCGTACGCCGGAATGAAGCGGCAGATGATAGATGATACTGTATAAAAGGATAGAATCATCTATCGAAGGGAGAATGTGCAGAAGCAGAAAAAAGCACGGAAAACCCGAAAAAAATAAGTTGCAAATTTCAATCAAAATAGCTTGCAAACAACTTTGTTTTCTGTTAAGATGCAATATCGTATGACTAAATTCCTTGTTTCCGCCCAGGAGCGGAAGCCAGAGACCAAAAGGAGGTAAAAGCAGATGAACAAATATGAGTTATGTGTTGTTCTGAGTGCGAAGCTCGAAGATGATGAAAGAGCAGCTGCAATCGAGAAGATTAAGGAGTATGTTACTCGTTTCGGTGGCGCTGTCGGAGAGAACATCCAGGAGTGGGGCAAGAAGAGACTTGCATATGAGATTCAGCATATGAAGGAAGGCTTCTACTATTTTATCCCATTCACAGGTGATTCCGAGACTCCGAACGAGCTCGAGAGCCAGCTTCGTATTATGGAACCAGTTATCAGATATCTTGTTGTTAAGCCAGAAGCTGAGACTGAAGCACCAGTAGCTGAGGAAGCTGCTCCTGCAGAAGAGAAAGCTGAATAAGCAAGCGGAAAGCGAGAAAAACAATGAACAAAGTTATCCTCATGGGTAGATTAACCAGAGATCCGGATATCAGATACGCACAGAGTGAGAGCCAGATGGCGATCGCAAGATATACGCTTGCAGTGGATCGTCGTATGCGCCGCTCACAGGATGGCGCCAGCCAGGATCAGCAGACGGCAGACTTTATCGGATGCGTAGCATTCGGACGTTCTGCAGAGTTCGCTGAGAAGTACCTGCGTCAGGGCACCAAAATCGTGGTTGAGGGTAGAATCCAGACCGGAAGCTACACGAACAAGGAAGGCCAGAAGGTCTACACCACGGATGTCGTCGTAGAGAATCAGGAGTTTGCAGAGAGCAAGAACGCATCGGCTGGAAATGGCGGAAACTATTCCGCAAACCGCAGCTATGGACAGCAGTCACATGGCGGCCAGCAGAGCAGTGCTGCGATCGGTGATGGTTTTATGAATATACCTGATGGGGTAGAGGACGAGGGTCTCCCATTTAATTAAGGTGAGGACATGCCCTTGTGACATTTTACAAGGAGGATTAACCATGGCATTTCAGAAGTCAGATAAGCCAGCTAGACCTAGAAGAGCCGGCGGCTTCCGCAGCAGACGTAAGGTTTGCGTATTCTGCAGCGAGAAGGCTAAGCCTATCGATTATAAGGACGTTGCTACATTAAGAAAGTACATCTCTGAGAGAGGTAAGATTCTTCCTAGAAGAATCACTGGAACCTGCGCTAAGCACCAGAGAGCGATCACCCTTGCAGTTAAGAGAGCAAGACACGTAGCACTTCTTCCATACCAGGTAGATTAATTTCAGCCTGACTGAAAAGAAGACGAGGCTGTACCGGAGTTTTCCGGTACAGCTTTTTTCGTATACCGGTTTATGCTATAATCGTATTCGAATTGCTATGCCTTCGTTTCAGGGAGAGCTTATGATGAAGAAAAAAACACAAAGTGTCATCGATATATATCTGGCCTGGCCAATTGTTATCATCGCCATCCTGCTGCTCGGCGATATCGTTCTCTGGCTGACGGAACCGCGTGGCGCATTGATCCTGCTGCCCTTTATTCTCATCGCCACTGCTTTTGCGCTGCTGCTGTACTTTACACGTCAGTCGAAGCTGCAGGGCGCACTGCAGGCCTACGCGATCGGTGCCTGTGAGGTGCATACGACCATCTTCGATGAGATGCCGACGCCATACTGTATGGTCGATGAGCGTGGCAATGTCCTGTGGGCGAACCGCAGCTTTCGTGAAATCGCCGGGAATCGTCCGGATGCCCGGAATATCCTGCAGATGTTTCCGAATATCCATAAGGAGATGCTGGAGGAGGATGACGTCATCCTGGAGATCCACTCGGATTATCAGGATCGAAAATATCTCGTCGATCTGATGCGGACACCGGTTACGACAGAGGATGGCAGTGCGCCATCGCTGTATGCGCCGGATCAGAAAACCATCGCGGTTTACCTTCGGGATGAAACGGAAGAAACGGTACTTCGGACGCAGCTCAATCAGGAGCATATCGTCATCGGTCTCGTTTACATCGATAACTACGATGAGGTCCGCGAACAGATCGAGGAGGTTCGACGTTCACTGCTGACAGCGCTGATCGATCGAAAGATCAGCCACTATATCTCGTCGGTGAATGGACTGATCTATAAACTGGAGAAGGATAAATATGTTTTTATCCTGAAGGAGCAGTATTTCGATCGTATGCTTCAGGATCGCTTCTCGATTCTCGAAGAGGTGAAAAATGTAAACATCGGCAATGAAATGGCCGTCACACTGAGTATCGGTATCGGTTATGGTGCCGACTCCTATCAGAAGAACTATGAGTATGCACATACCTCCATCGATATGGCACTCGGTCGTGGTGGCGATCAGGCGGTCGTGAAGTCAAACGAAAATCTGACCTACTTCGGTGGGAAGACGCAGACGCAGGAGAAGGCAACCCGAGTGAAGGCGCGTGTGAAGGCACAGGCCTTCCAGGAGCTCCTGGAAACACGGGACCGCGTGCTCGTCATGGGCCATGCGAACAGCGATGTGGACTGCCTCGGTGCGTCCGCCGGTGTATATCGGATGGTGACGGAACTCGGAAAGCGCTGCTACATCGTCGAAAATACGGTGACGGCACCGATTCTGCCGCTGAAGGAGCGCTTCCTGCAGAGCGCTGACTATCCGGAGGATATGTTCATCACCGGTGCGCAGGCGCTGCAGATGGTGGATAACAGTACCGTGCTCGTGGTGGTCGACTGTAACCGTCCATCCATCATCGACGAACCGGAGCTGCTCCGGGCATGTAAGACGATCGTGGTCTTCGATCACCATCGTCAGAGCAGTGAGACGATTCAGGGCGCGGTGCTCAGCTACTGTGAGCCGTATGCGTCGAGTGCCTGCGAGATGATCGCCGAGATGATGCAGTACATCGCCGACGGAATCAAGGTCAAGGGGCCGGAGGCAGATGCGATGTATGGCGGTATCGTCATCGATTCACAGGAGTTTACGGTGCAGACCGGCGTACGAACCTTCGAGGCGGCGGCCTATCTCCGCCGCTGTGGTGCGGATATCACACGTATCCGGAAGATCTTCCGTGAGAACTTCAAGGATTATCAGGCGAAGGCAGCGGCCATCTCCAGTGCGGAGATCTACCGCGATGCGTACGCCTTCAGTACGATCGAACCGAAGGGACTCGAGAGTCCGACGGTCGTGTGTGCACAGGCTGCGAATGAGCTGCTGAACATCCGCGGAATCAAGGCCAGCATCGTACTGACACTGTATAATGATATCATCTATGTATCTGCACGCTCCATCGATGAGATGAATGTACAGGTACTGATGGAAAAGCTCGGCGGCGGCGGACATCGCACGATCGCCGGGGCGCAGCTTCGCGAGGGCAGCTTGCCAGAGGCGATCGCCACGATCAAGCAGGCCATCGACGAGATGATTAAGGAAGGAGAGGCTTCATAATGAAGGTTATTTTATTAAAGGATGTAAAGTCACTGGGTAAAAAGGGTGAAATCGTAGAGGTATCCGAGGGCTACGGACGGAACTTTATTCTTCCGTCGAAGACAGGTGTCCTCGCAGATAATAAGAATCTGAACACACTGAAGCTTCAGAAGCAGAACGATGCGAAGATCGCAGCCGAGAAGCTTCAGGAGGCACAGGAGCTGAAGGAGAAGATCGAGGCGGTAAAGGTTACGATCCCGATCAAGTCCAGTAAGGACGGCCGGACCTTCGGTTCTGTTTCCACGAAGGAAGTACAGGAAGCGCTGAAGAAGCAGGCCGGCATCGAGGTCGATAAGAAGAAGCTTTCCTGCGATGTACCGATGAAGAATCTGGGCGGTTATCGTGTAAACGTCAAGCTTCATAAGGATGTCACGGCGGTTCTTCAAGTTTCTGTGATCAGCGAATAAGCGTGACATATCCCATATCGATGTTCTGCAGGGAGCTCCTGCAGGAACATCCGATACGCTAGTTTCACACAGTATCACACAGGAGTAGTATGGCAGAGAATAATGAAAACATTCTGACCAGGGTCGTTCCCCACAGTCAGGAAGCCGAACAGAGTGTCATCGGCGCCATGCTCCGGGATAAGGATGCGGTCTCCACTGCCGCAGAGATGCTCCGCCCGGAGGACTTCTATCAGAAGCAGTATAGTCTCATGTTCGACGCGATGACCCAGCTCTATCAGAAGGATCAGCCGGTCGACCTCGTGACGCTGTCCGAGAAGCTGAAGGCGACGAGCAACATCCCGCCGGAGGTGTACGACATCGCGGTGATCCGTGATATCGTCATGTCGGTGCCGACGAGTGCCAATGTAAAATCCTACTGCACCATCGTGAAGGAGAAGTCGATTCTCCGTACGCTCATCCGGACGAACGAAGATATCGCAAATATGTGTTACAGCGGCACGGAGTCCGCGGATACGATCCTGAATGAGACGGAGCAGCGGATCTTCAAGCTCCTGGAAACCAGAAACACCGGCGACAGTGAGGATATCGCGACCGTCGCGATGAAGGTGCTCGAGAACATCCAGGAAGCCGCACAGAACGGTGGACAGATCACCGGTATCCCGACGGGCTTCAAAGCGCTCGACTATAAGACCGCAGGGCTTCAGCGCTCGGATCTCATCCTCGTAGCGGCTCGTCCGTCGATGGGTAAGACCGCCTTCGTCCTGAATATCCTCGATAATGTCGGTGTACGGCAGAAGAAGCCATGTATGATCTTCTCACTCGAAATGAGCCGGGAGCAGCTCGTCAACCGTATGCTCTCGATGGAGTCGCTCGTCGATGCAGATAAGCTCCGTAAGGGTTCCCTCACGGATGAGGACTGGGGCGAGCTGATCAATGCCGTCGACCGTGTCGCAGATGCAAATATCACCATCGATGATACACCGGGTATTACGGTCGGAGAGCTCCGCTCCAAGTGCCGTAAGCAGAAGCTCGAAAAGGGACTCGACCTCGTCATCATCGACTACCTCCAGCTCATGTCCGGTGGCGGACGTGGCGGCGAGAGCCGTCAGCAGGAGATCTCGGAGATCTCCCGTTCCCTGAAGGCGGTTGCACGAGAGATGAAGTGTCCGGTTATCGCCCTTTCCCAGCTGTCGCGAGCGGTAGAGCAGCGTCCGGATCATCGTCCGATGCTGTCCGACCTGCGAGAGTCCGGTGCGATCGAGCAGGATGCCGATATCGTGATGTTCCTGTATCGTGATGAGTACTATAATAAAGATACGGAGCATCCGCATGAGGCGGAGGTCATCATCGCGAAGCAGCGTAACGGTCCGATCGGTACCGTCATCCTCGGATGGCAGGCAGAGTATACACGATTCGTAAACGCTGCCCTCGATCGCGACAATCACTGATCAGACGCAGGATGAGGATGTAAGAACGTGCGGCTTCTGCAGATTTCACCAGAATCAGACGGAAATCTGCGGTTGCACGTAAAAGTTTTATAAAATCTCATGTAGAGATTTGCATTTTATACCGCTTTCAGTTACTATAATCTGAATATAAATACCGGAGTTCTTCCGGTAGCGAAGGAGGCGCCATTATGAAAATTGAACGAATTGATGACAACTCCATCAGATGCACACTGACGAGCCTGGATCTGAGCTCTCGTAACATCAATCTCCGGGATATGACCTATGGGTCAGAAGCCGCGAAGCGACTGTTCACGGAGATGATGCAGAAAGCGCAGAACGAGGTCGGCTTCACCGCCGACAGCGGACCTCTGATGATCGAGGCCGTACCGCTTCAGGGCGGTTCGATTCAGCTCGTGATTTCAAAAGTAGATGATCCAGAAGAGCTCGACACACGCTTTTCGAAATTTACAGCGGCTGCCGCCGGCAGTCAGAGCGGCTGGATCTCTCAGCTCGCAAGTGAAATTCTCGAGGGTGCACATGGACTTCTTCAGGAAATGAAGGATAAGGCATCGCAGCAGGCGAATACACTGGATGGTGGAAACGCCGCGACGAGTGGACCGGACGGACATGCGGAAGCAGATGCGGATCGCCACGATGACGATACGGATGTTTATCGCATCTACGCCTTCCAGTCCCTGGATCGTGTCATCGATGCAGCGACTGCCATCGGTGACATCTATGATGGTCCGAATACCCTGTATAAGGACCCGCAGGACCATCACTTCTATCTCGTTCTTCATGCCGGAAAGGGTGGGGCCAATGCACTCAACCGTGCGTCTAATCTCCTCTCGGAGTATGGAAGCAAGCTGAAGGAGAATGAGCTATATGAGGCATATTTCAGTGAGCACTATGAGCTCTTCCTGAAGGAAAATGCCCTGCAGAAGCTGAGAAGCATCTGAGGATAGAAACATAGACAGGCTGCGGAACGCAGCCATGAAAGAGGAGAACACAATTATGACGATTACGAAGGATATGCGCATCGGCGATCTGCTTCAGATGAATGAGATGATCGCTCCATTTCTGATGCAGAACGGCATGGGCTGTGTGTACTGCCCGTCATCCATGATGGAGTCACTGGAAGAGGCCTGCATGGTGCACGGCATCGACTGTGATATGCTGACGGCCGACCTCAATGATGTACTGCTCGAGTACGAGGAGGCACAGAAGGCACAGCAGACAGAGCAGCCGGAAGCATAAATCCAAACCGAAACACAAAAACAGGGCGTCATGTGCGCCCTGTTTTTTTATACGCTCTGCAACCGTTCAGGCAGTACCGCCTCCTCCAGGTTCCCCACTGCCTGAATGGTTACGTATCCAGCATTCATATTTTATTTCGACTTCATCGAGAGTCCGCCGCTCAGCATATCGCCGGTGATGATGGCGAGCTCGTGTGGGGTCTCCTTCATGTTGCTCGAGAACCAGTACTGCAGCAGACTGATCAGTCCGCCGACGATGAAGGCATAGTAGCTGTCGAACTGCTCCGGGCGCTGCTTCTTCGTGATGAAGGACCACTCATTCAGGCACTTCTCACGGACCAGCTCCTTCAGACTGTTCAGGAAACGGATATCTCCGTTTTCGCCGATCAGGATGCGGATGAAATCGCCGTTTTTCATACAGAGCGTATAGACACTCTCGAAGAAGCGGGTCGCATCATCTGAAACACTCTTCTCGTCAAATTCGTTCAGCGTTTCCTTAAACTCCTCCAGGATATCATCCTCGGTCTTCTCCAGGAGATCGAAGACATCCTTATAGTGCAGATAGAAGGTGCCACGATTGACATCTGCGAGATCGGTGAGCTCTCGTACCGAGATATCCTTCACCTGCTTCACCAGCATCAGATTCGCCAGTGCACCCTTTAGTGCGGCTCTGGTCTTTCGGATACGACGATCCATCGTATCATTTTCTTTTATAGAACTTCCCATATCCATACCCTCCAAAGGCCATTAACAGCCTGAATATATATATTTCGTGGTTTTTCACACGTGTTAGACACATATTATGAAAATGTTTATTTATAAACCAAGTGGCCAAAATTGACCATTGATAATTTGCACGCTCGTCTATATAATGGACAGTACCACAGAAATAGACATGTGTCAATAAATGAAACGCAGGTTAATAAAGAACTCGTATCAATTAAAACACAAAATGTCGTGGATTCGGTGGCGGGACATACTAAAACTTGTTTTTTCATCGAAAAGACAGTGCAGGAGAGAGCAACATGAGCTTATTCAAGAAGAAAACGCAGGATACTGCCAGAGAAGCGTCTGTAAAGCAGGCACGAAATGAAATCCACCTTCCGGAGGATGAAGCCATCGAAGCCCACAAAAAGAAGAAGGAAGCGAAAAAAGCGAGGAAGCAGGAGCATAAGCACGGAAATCTTGCCGACTTCATCGTCGATCATAACAAGGGCATCCGAAATCTCATCATTCTGCTGGTGGTTTTCTTCGGTTTATGTTATCCACTCGTTTCGGTCAATTACGATCTGACGAAGTACCTTCCGAATGATGTGGATTCGAAGATCGCCATCAATAAGATGCGCGACGTCTTCGGCTATCCGGGTACCGGACGACTGATGCTGAAGGATGTCACCCTCTATGAGGCGAAGCAGTATAAGAATGAAATCGAGGCCATCGATGGCGTCGACCAGGTCATCTGGTGTGACCTGACGACGCAGGTCTATGGCTCCTCCGAGTTCATCAACTACGATGATATCGATGACTACTATAAGGATAACAACGCCGTCATGGATATCACCTTCGAAGAGGGCGATACCTCGAAGCGAACGCACAAGGCCATCCAGGAAATCGATGATCTGATCGGTGATCGTGGCTACCTCGTCGGTATGTCGCCGACGAATAAGTTCATCGAGGAAAATGTAAAGAAGGAGATGCAGGAGGTCATGGGCATCGTCGTCGTCCTGATCTTTATCATCCTCCTCTTTACGACGACCTCCTGGTTCGAACCGGTCCTCTTCCTGACGATCATCGGCTGTGCCATCGTACTGAATAAAGGAACGAACATCTTTCTCGGCGAGATCTCGTATATCACGAACAACATCTCCGATATCCTGCAGCTCGCCACCTCGATGGACTACGCGGTTTTCCTGCTCCATGCATATGAGCGACAGCGTGAGCAGGGCCTCGAAAAGGTCGCTGCGCTGAAGCAGGGCCTCATGAGTACCATCACGACCATCCTGGCCTCCTCACTGACCACCTTCTTCGGCTTCATCGTCCTCGTCTTCATGCGATTCAGCATCGGCTGGGACATGGGTATCGCGATGGCGAAGGGTATCATCTGTTCCCTTCTGATGGTCATCTTCCTGATGCCGTCCCTGCTGCTCAGCTGGTCTGACCGTATCGACCGCATGAAGCACAAGCCGTTCCTGCCGAAGTTCCACCGCTTCAGTATCGCGGTCAATAAATTAAGCCCGATCATCCTGGTGGCTGCCCTCGTGGTGGCCGGTCCGATCTACTTCGCACAGGGCATGAACAAGTTCATGTACGGCCCGGATGCGACGGGTGCCGGACCTGGAACCTCGACGTATGAAAACTCCGCGGCGATCGACGCAATCTGCTCGTCGCGATCTTCCCGGATAACGATCGGCTGAAGGAAAAGGAGCTCTGCGACAAACTGGAAGACCTTCCATATGTAAAGAATGTCACCGGCATGGAGGCTTACCTTCCGGAGGGACTTCCGGAGAGCTTCCTGCCGAGCTCCGTCACCGAGCTCTTCCACAAGGACGGCTATGCGCGACTGCTCATCTATATAAGAACGAAACCGGAATCCACGACCGCCTTCAAGTACTCGGATGAGGTCTCCGACATCATCAAGAGCTACTACCCGGGCGAGGCGTACATCACCGGTAACACTCCGACGACCCAGGACATGGAAACCGTCCTGATCCCGGATTATAACCTCGTCAACGGTCTCGCGATGATCTGTATTTTCATCGTCGTCGCGATCTCGTTCCACTCGGTCGTGATGCCGATCATCGCGATGATTCCGATCATGATGGCGATTTACGTGAACATGGCGTTCCCGTACTTCGCCGGCCGGGAGCTCATCTTCATCGCCTACGCCGTGGTCTCCTGCGTACAGCTCGGATCCACCATCGACTATGCGATTTCGTCGACCGAGAACTACCTGCAGACCCGTGCCGTCGAGCCGGATAAGCGGAAGGCTGCGATCCGTGCGACGCAGCTCAGCTTCCCGTCCATCCTGACATCGGGTGTCATCCTGATCGTCTGCGGTTATGTCATCAGCTTCATGTCGTCCATCCCGGCGATCAGCCAGGTAGGCCATCTCGTAGGACGAGGCGCGATTTTCTCTGTGACCTTCGTTACCCTCCTGATGCCGTGCCTCCTGCAGCTGGCCGACCGCTTCATCACCGTGCCGGCTGCCACCAAGCGTGCACGCCGTAGAGCCGCGATCAATGAAACGATCCTCGGTCTCCGCGAACGCCGCCGTGCCCGTCACCAGCGGGTGAAGGAGCTCCTCGGTGGACATGGCACAGCCACTTCCGAAGCCAATGTCTCCACCGCGAAGATAGATACCTCCGCCGGAAGCATTGACCAGGGCACAGCGTCCGAAGCCAATGTCTCCACCGCGAAGGGAGATACCTCCGCCGGCAGCATCACGAAAGACGAAGTGAAGGAAACCGCATCTGAAAACAGTGACCACGAAGCATCAAGCGAAAAGTGAAGGAGTGAGGACTATGAGAAAGCATTCAGTCCAGAAGATTATGAAAAAAACGGCAGCGTACACCGTGCTTTTAAGCTGCCTTACCACAAATATCCTGGTCGCACCGATGACGGCGTATGCCGGACAGGCGACCGCAGATGTCGATGAGACCCTGTATCTGAACCTCGACTACTATGGCAACGTCAGTGATGCCAATGTCGTGAAGGGCATCAACTTCAACGGCACAAGCAGCTACACGGACTTCGGTGACTATCTGAAGATCACCAACATGACCGATGAGCAGAAGCCGGAGATCAAGAACGGTTCCATCACCTTCGAGAAAAACAAGAACGGAAAGTTCTTCTTCCAGGGCGAGCTGAAGCCGGATAAGATCAAAGCACCGTGGACCTTCGACATCACCTATAAGCTGAACGGCGTGGTGACCGATGCGGATAAGATCGCCGGTGTGTCCGGCCTCGTCGAGATGGACATCGACTGCACGCCGAACAAGAGCGTGTCGAAGTACATGCAGGACAACATGATGCTCTTCGTGGCGATTCCGGTCGACATCCAGAAGTGCTATTCGGTCGATGCACCGGAGAGCCAGACTATGACCCTCGGCCAGTATACCGGTATCGTGTTCACTGCGCTCCCGGGCCAGGAGGGACACTTCCAGGTTCGTCTCGGTACCGATCAGTTCGAGTCGGTCGGCGCGATCTTCGCGATGACCCCGGGCACCGTCGGTGCGCTGAACAAGATTAAGGATCTCAAGGACCTCAAGGATGATTTCCGTGATGATACGAACGCCATGCTCGACGACTTCGATAACGTCCTCGATGATGTGACCGATGTCAGCGCACAGCTGAAGATCACAAACCAGATCCTCGAGCAGCTGCAGTCCGGCAAGAATAAGATCCACGGCAACGCGCAGGTCATCTTCGACGGCAATGACGTCGCCATCCAGGATCTCCGCGATCTGAACGGCACCCTGACCCCACTGAACGATGATCTCAAGACCGCGCAGTGGATGGTCTATGATGTCAATCAGAACCTGAACACACTCGACTCGGATCTCATGGACTCGAGCGCGAAGCTGAAGAGCCTGAGCACGAAGCTGAAGCGGCTCGGCAGCTCCATGAGCGGCACCAGCATCGACAACCTGCAGATTCAGGATATGAAGGGGGATATTGATGGTGTTACCTCCAGCCTGAAGAGCTTAAATGGCCATCTTAATGAAATGACGAAGCCTGAGAATCGTAGTGATTTCAATGCCAGCGCATCGGAGGTTACGACCAATGCGGCACTCAGTCATGTCAAGAATCATACGGATGGTGTAACAGATAAGGATGCCGCAGAAGCAGCGAATGCAGAAGTAAAGAAAATTCAGAAGGCGGCTAAGATCGTACAGGTAGATCCGGATACAGATAGTACGGAAGACTACGTACAGCCGATCAAGGATGAATGCACGAAGGCAGTAAAATCGGCTTTTGAAACAGCGATGGCGGCAGAAGCGAAGACTGAGCTGGCAGCTACCGTTATGGCTGCACTGGGGAAGGACCTGTCGGCGATGGATTCTGCAACGCAGACATTGGTTGCTGGTGTTGTGACCGGCCTTTATAATATGGGCATCACCGATACGGCAGAACTGACGAAGGCCATGGGTACAGGTCTCGCCGCATATATGTCAGGTGGTACGGATGCCATGACGCGGGCCCTGGCACCAACACTTGCAGCATCACCGAATGGAAAGAAAGCCGCAGAAGCAGCTGTACAGACATTTTTAAAGATAAAGACAGCAGAGGCTTTTAAGAAAGATCTGAAGCAGACAAGTGCATATCTCAAACATCTCAGTGATCTTACGAAACTTCAGGAGGATGCAGAGGCACTGAATAAAACGGCGGTTGGTGACAGTACATCGAAGCTGGCAGATGATGTGAACAGTCTTACTGGTGCATTATCAGATGTTTTGAACGAGCTTGCAAATGGTGATAGTGTTGACGAAATGGTCGACTATATCAACAGCGTCACCAGTGATCTGAATGAGATCATGGACAACGGTGGTGCGGTGGCCTTCGATGCGGCGAAGACGCTGAATACGCTTCGCAGCGTGATCAGCGACATCGATGAGCTCATCGGCATCATGAATGCGTACTATAATGATGTGCAGAAGACCCTCGAAGATTCCGAGAATGTGCTGACCCAGATTCAGAAGACCTCCGGTGATGCGGCGACGGCGCTTCAGAACCTGAACTCGACGCTTCGCTCCGCAGAGCCTGACTTCTCTGCAGCGGCAGACAACTCCTTCAAGGTCGGTCACATGGCGATCGACAACACGAACAAGATCGTCGACGATACGAAGGATTTTAAGTCCACCGGACGCAATCTTCGTGATACGATTAATAACAAGCTCGATGAGGAGGAAGCAGACAACAACTTCCTGAACATGGACCCGGAGGCGACGAAGGTTTCCCTCACGAGTGATCAGAACCAGGAGCCGACCTCCATCGCGATCATCTGCCGTTCGGATGAGATTTCCGTCGACGATGACACGACGAAGACCCTCGATGCGGAGGTTCCGGATGCATCGACGACCCTCCTCGGCAGAATCAAGGCGGTATTCGTGAAGCTCTGGAACACGGTTCGTTCCCTGCTCGGCATGGACGACTAAAACGTAGAGGAAGAGAAGATCCCCGTGGCGTGGCGGATCCGCAGCGTGCGGCAGCCCGAACGACACGGTTTCGCCGCATCCCCCGCAGTGAGGGCTGATGGAAGCATTGGCCCAGGA
>SAMEA3663095__coassemble_1160_pt1 | contig 21608 bp, 15 predicted proteins | sample SAMEA3663095__metabat2_low_PE_024 | metagenome-assembled genome bin SAMEA3663095 (sample SAMEA3663095) | pig gut metagenome | biome: pig gut; feature: pig-associated habitat; material: faeces | place: France | collected 2012 | reverse complement strand
AGGATACGTGTATAGTAGTTCAGCGTATGGGCACCCGTCTCCAGCGTGATATGCAGAAGATACGCTTGATCCTTATTGATGAGATTCTGAATCGGCAGGACGAGGCTTGCGTTACCGTCGCTCCGGCTGATGTCGGAGACCGTTCCCTTTTCGATGAGATGGCTGAGGTCCAGTGTACGGATCTCGTAGCTGGCCGAAGCCACCATGTTATCGTACTCCTGCACGACGAGCTTCAGCTGACGATCCTGCGGCAGCACCGTGATCATATCGCGGGCTGCCTGCTTTCCCATATCCTGAAGATAGGCATGCATCGGATTCATGAGGTAATCGCCGCTCGAAACATAGGCCACCGGCAGGCTCGGCTCTTCCATCGTGGAGTACACCGTATTCTGCCGCTCCATCGAGTGCCAGGAACGGTAAAAATAGAGGATGAGTGCGATCAGAAATACCGCACCCATCGCCAGGAATTTTTTCAGTTTTTTTCGTGTCTGTTTTTTCACTGCTGCTTTTCTTTCTCTCTATAGCCCAGCGCCTGCTCCAGCGCGAGCTGCTCTTCTGCGCCGAGTTCCACCTCGGTGGTACCGGCATCGACATCCTTTATATATAAGAAGCAGCCCTCTCTCGAGTGCACGGAATTGATGACGAAGCCACTGTTCGTGCTGTCCAGCATCGCGATGGCGAAGGACATGTTTCCACCCATTCCGCCGAAGGCGTTATACCGGATGATGCCGAGCTTCTGAAAGGACGCACGGATATTCTTATTGAGTACACGCATGACGTCCTTATTCTTGAGGTCCTCCTTTTCGAGTGCCTCCACGTGCTGCTGGAGATCGACGAAATAGTCCTCCAGGGTCTCTGCATCCTTGCCACGCATGAAGTAATCATACTGACGATACAGTCTCTTGTATTTTGCATTTGCCCGGATAGCCAGGATCAGAGAGATCAGGCCGATCAGCAGCCCAGCGGCTGCGATTCCGAGCAGAAGCGTTTCTGTCACTATCATATATTTCCTCGCTCTGTTTAATCATTTCTGCTGGAGTTCAGGATCATAAAGATACGATCCAGATCATCCTGCGAATAATATTCGATTTCGAGTGTGCCACGCTCCGTATTTTTCGGAACGATGGAGACCTTCGTACCGAGCTTCGTCTTCATCTTCCGCTCGAGATCCTTATAGATGACCTTGAGCCGCCGAAGCTCCTGGGCTTCCGGAGAGGATTTTTTCTCCTTCTTCGCCTTCGAGAGCTTATCAAGCTTGACGAGGGTCTCGATCTCTCGTACAGAGAGATTTTCTTTCGTACACTTCTCTGCGATCTTCTTTCGGAGCTCCGGATCCTCGACCGCCAGCAGTGCACGGGCATGTCCCTGCGTGATCTTTCCATCCTGGAGAAGTGTAAGGATCTCCGGCTCGAGCCTCAGAAGTCGCAGACTGTTCGTGATGGTCGAACGATTCTTCGCTACACGGGCAGCGACCTCCTCCTGCGTCAGTCCATACTCCTCGATCAGAGACTGATATGCTCTCGCTTCTTCGACCGCATTCAGGTCATCACGCTGGATATTCTCGATGATGGACAGCTCACGGCTCGTCTTTTCATCGACCTCTTTGATGACCACCGGGATTTCCTTGAGACCGGCGATGCGTGCTGCTCTCCAGCGACGCTCACCAGCGACGATCTCATACAGTGCGCCCCTCTTCTTCACCACGATCGGTGATATCATCCCGTAGGTTCGGATGGACTCTGCAAGCTCGTTCAGCTTCTCCTCATCGAAATTCTTTCGCGGCTGATCCGGATCCGGCTGGATGCGACTGAGCTTCACGAGCAGCATCCCGTCCTGCTCCGTATCATGCACGGTTTCGGTGCTGTGAACCTTCTTCGTATCTTTCGTGATTGTATTCTCATGAACGGTCTTTTCGCCTGCCATCACGATCACGGTATTTTCTGTGCTGTTCTTCGCCGTCTCTTTTTTTGCGGCCGCGGTCACCCGCTTTTTTCTTCCGCTGACACTCTTCTCTGCTTCAGCAGAAGTCTCTTCGGTCGCCTGCATTGGCTCCGCGAGGCCCGCCGCTGTCTCAGACTGTTCCGCCGCCTTCTCTGCGACCGTCTTATAGCGATGCTCTGTTTTCGGGCGATCCGATTTCACCGTTGTGCTGGTTCCGAAGATGGCCCCAAGGCCCTTTCCCAGTCCATGCTCCTTAGCCATAGATATCGTCCCCCTTACTCATAAGCTCTGCTGCCAGTCTCCGGTAGCTCTCAGCCCCCGTCGACGATGATTCATACTCAGTGATCGGCACACCATGACTCGGTGCCTCCGCGAGACGTACATTTCGCGGAATCAACGTATCATAGATATTGCCCTGGAAATTCTGCTTGACCGACTCCACCACCTGCTGTGACAGCTTATTTCGTCCATCATACATCGTGAACACGATACCCTCGATGTCGAGCTCCGGATTCAGTCCCTCCTGTACGAGTCCGATGGTATTCAGCACCTGATTCAGACCCTCCAGTGCATAGTATTCACACTGAATCGGGATAATCACCGAATCCGCCGCTGTCAGTGCATTGACCGTGATCGTGCCGAGACTCGGTGGGCAGTCGATCAGGATATAGTGATAGTGCTCCTTATACGGTGTCAGCAGATTCTTCAGAATCTGATTTTTATCCTCCTGATCCGCAAACTCCACCTCGACCGCTGCCAGGTTCATATCTGCCGGTATCAGATCCAGATTCTCCGTCACCTCCACGAGAATCGCCTCATCCATCGTGCAGCTGCCGCTCATCGCATCGTAAATTGTATGCTCGACCTCATCACGCTCGACACCGAACCCGCTGGTCGCATTTCCCTGCGGATCGAAATCCACCAGAAGAACCCGCTGATTGGCCTCCGCAAGCGTCGCCGCCAGATTTACTGCCGTCGTCGTCTTTCCGACGCCACCCTTCTGATTTGTAATCGCTATAATCTTCCCCATGATACTCTCCCGTGATCGATTTAAGGTGAACTGAAAATGTTTCACGTGAAACATCTCAGTCACTTATGGTCCATCTATGTTTCACGTGAAACATAGACCAGATATTTAAGAACATTTACCATTAGATGTAACATCCATCTTAAAGAAAAAACAGTGATAATGTTTCACGTGAAACATCATCACTGTCGCTATTTTACCCCATACATATATACGTGTCAAATTTTGGCACCACCACGTACCAACTTTTCTCAGCCATGCGTCTTCCGAGCTCGCAGTACTGTGCTTCTGTTGCCGCCCCTCCGAGCTCTTCATAATGAAATGATCATCAGACGATCTGTGCGATGATCACCGCCGCAAACACGATCACACACCCGATGAGCTCCTGCATCGACAGCATCTGATGAAGGATCAGGAAGCCACCGACCACAGAGAACACCGACTCCAGTGACATCAGCAGCGACGCAATCGTCGGATCCGTATTCTTCTGCGCCAGCACCTGCAGCGTATAGCCGACCGCCGATGACAGCACACCCGCATACAGAATCGACGGCATCGCACCGAGGATGCCCGCCATATCCGGCCTTTCAAACAGAAGCATACCGATCAGTCCGACGAGGGATGCAAAGAAGAACTGAATATTCGACAGCCGGATCGGATTCACCTTCTCCGAGAAGTGATCGACGGAAATGATCTGAAACGAGAACAGCAGTGCACAGAGACTCACCATCGCATCCCCCCGCTCGATCGTCATGCCGCCATGCATACTGATGAGGTAGAGACCGATCAGCGCCAGCGCCACACTCAGCCAGATCGTTTTCTTCGGTTTCTTTCCTACGAATATGCCGAGCACCGGCACGATGACGACATAACAGGCGGTGATAAATCCGGCCTTGCCTGCGGAGGTCGTCTGCATACCGATCTGCTGCGTGATACTCGCTGCCCCCAGACACAGTCCACAGACTCCCCCACCGAGCAGCGCTTCTGTCTTATAGTGCTTCTCTTCCACTGCTTCCGGCAGCGATGCGCGGTAGTTCTTCTCCGAAAATGCCGAGAGCGGCAGGAGCAGAATCGCCGCGATGAAGAAACGCGTAAACACGAAGGTCCACGGCCCGACATAATTCATGCCGACGCTCTGCGCGACGAACGCGAAGCCCCAGATGATCGCCGTCAGCAGGAGCAGTGAATTTGAAATCAATGCAATCTGATTTTTCTTCATAGCGGATCCTTCGCCGGTGTGCCGGCCTTTCGCGGGTAAGTCTTCGGTGTTTCCTTCGCCTTCCGGATCGTAATCAGTGATCGACGGATATCCGACTCTGGAAGCATGTACTCTACCTCCTGCTCCAGCTTACCACCGAGCTTTCGGATCGCGCTCTCCGCCGTCGCCAGCTCCTCGTCGACCTTGCCCGACTTGTATGCGATGAAGTAGCCATCCTTCTTCACAAACGGCAGATCATATTCGCTCAATGTTGACATATTTGCTACAGCCCGTGAGGTCGAGAAATCGAAGCTTTCACGAAGATTCTTCTGATGCCCGAGGTCCTCGGCCCTTCCATGGATGGTCTCGACCTCCTGAAGTCCGAGCTTCGCGATCACATCCTCGAGGAAACGAAGACGCTTCTGCAGTGAATCACTCAGTGTGACCCTCAGCTCTGGAAATACGATTTTCAGCACCAGCCCTGGGAAACCCGCACCAGTTCCGACATCGATCAGTGTCTTTCCGCTCAATGTTTCACGTGAAACATTCTCGTTTTTCACGACGGCTTTTACGATCGCCATAGAATCGATGAAGTGCTTCGTCACGACCTCAGACTCCTCTGTGATGGTCGTCAGGTTCATCACCTTATTGGTTTCCACCAGCATCTCATAATATGTAAATAACTGTTCGATCTGCGTGTCGCTCAGCCGGATGCCCAGTGCTTCCGCCTGCTCCTTCAGTCGATGATAAAATGTATCGGTCATACTGCTCCCTGTATTTTCTATTGTTTTATCCGTTCTGATTGACCCTTCTTATCACCTGTTTCTTTTCAGAAAAGAGGATGGATTCGTCATTCAGCGACGGGATTTTCTTTACGTATTTGCATCCTTCTTCGGTGCGTGGTACGTCTCCAGATAGATCAGCAGCACTGAAATATCTGCCGGGTTGACACCACTGATACGGCTGGCCATACCGATGTTTTCCGGCCGGATGCGCTCGAGCTTCTGTCTCGCCTCGATGCGGAGATTTCCGACCTCCTCATAGCGTATGTCCTTCGGGATGCGTTTATTCTCCATGCGACGATATCCCTCGACCTGCTGCTCCTGCCGCCGGATGTATCCCTCATACTTGATCTCGATGCCGACCTCTTCCCGTACGCCATACGGAAGCTCCGGTCGCTTCGGATCCAGCGGTTTCAGACTCTCATAGTCGAGCTCCGGTCGCTTGATAAGCTCTGCGAGGGAGACACCGGAACTGAGTGCCGTCGATCCATGTGCCTCCATGAAGTGATTCACCTCATCGCTGTTTCCGATGAAGGTCTTCCGAAGGCGCTCCTCCTCGACATCGATCATTCTGCGCTTCTCGAGCGTCTTCTCGTACTCTGCATCGGATACGAGTCCGATCGCATGGCCGATTTTTCGAAGACGAAGATCGGCATTGTCCTGTCGTAAGAGCAGACGATACTCTGCACGACTCGTCATCATACGATACGGCTCTGTACTCTCCTTCGTGACGAGATCATCGATCAGTACGCCGATATAGGCTTCTGAACGATCGAGTACGACCGGATCACGATGAAGGATACGCATGGCAGCATTGACACCGGCCATGAAGCCCTGCACAGCTGCCTCCTCATAGCCGGAGGAACCGTTAAACTGACCGCCGGCGAAGAGACCGTCGATGTTCATGAATTCGAGGTTCGAGCGAAGCTGGGTCGCATCTATACAGTCATACTCGATAGCGTAGGCATTTCGGACGATGTGTACATGCTCGAATCCCTTCATGGAGTGGTACATCTTATACTGTACGTCCTCCGGCATCGAGCTCGACATACCGCTCAGGTACATCTCGTTCGTATACAGTCCCTCCGGCTCGATGAAAATCTGATGCCGGTTCTTATCCGGGAACTTCATGACCTTATCCTCGATGGAAGGACAGTAGCGCGGTCCCACACCCTGGATCGATCCGTTATACATCGGGGAACGCTCGATATTCTCACGGATGATTTCGTGCGTCTTTTCGTTTGTATACACGAGCCAGCAGTCGACCTGCGGTCGCTGTACCTCGGAAAACGCCGTCGAGTAGGAGAACGGAATCACCGGTACATCGCCCTTCTGCACCTCAAACTGGGAGAAGTCCAGTGTACGCTTGTCGACACGCGCCGGCGTTCCCGTCTTGAAACGAAGCATCCGTACCCCGTTTGCCTTCAGGGAATCCGTCAGCTTCGTCGCTGCCTTGAAGCCATTCGGACCGGTATGCTCGATGAGATCACCAGTCAGACAGCGGGAGTTAAGATAGGTTCCGGTACAGAGGATGACGGCCTTCGCATGGTAGATGGCACCGGATGTCGTCCGGATGCCCGTCACCTTCTTATGGGCAGCTGTATACTCACTGTTCGCGTCGCACACATCCTCCGTGATCAGTTCCGCGACCTCCGCCTGCCGGATCAGAAGATGCGGCTGATTCTCGAGGCGTTTCCGCATCTCATCGGCATAGGCTTTTTTATCTGCCTGCGCACGCAGACTGTGCACCGCTGGTCCCTTCGACTTATTCAGCATCTTCGACTGCAGGAAAGTCTGATCGATGACCTTTCCCATCTCACCGCCGAGCGCATCCAGCTCACGGACGAGATGCCCCTTCGAGCTGCCGCCGATATGCGGATTACATGGCATGAAGGCGATGCTGTCGACACTCACCGTAAATACCACGGTCTCCAGTCCGAGACGTGCCGTTGCGAGTCCTGCCTCACATCCGGCATGGCCCGCCCCAACGACGATCACATCATATCTCTCTTCTACTACTGACATTTCCGTCTCCTATCTCTACTTTCCCATACAGAACTTCGAAAAGATTTCATTGACCAGATCCTCGGATACCTGTTCTCCGAGGATGTAGCCGAGCTCCTCATAGGCCCGCATCAGATCGATCGTATAGAAATCCTCCGGCATATCCATCGCGATGGAGTGAAGCACCTCCTCGAGCGCCTTCGCAGCTTCACTGAGGCAGTACTTATGACGCTCATTTGTGATGATCACCTGATCGTTGAAACGAAGCTCCTCATGGAAAAACATCGCCCGGATCTTCTCTTCCAGGAGGTCCATACCGGTCTCCTGCTTCGCACTGATGGAGAGCACCGGACGGCCCGTCTTTTTCTCGAGTTCCTCCTCGCTGATCACTGCCTGAAGATCTGATTTATTCATCAGTACGATGCACTTCCGATCGCCGAGCTCCCCGATGATCTGTTCATCCGACGCATCCAGTGGTACCGACGCATCCACGACATAGATCAGAAGATCTGCATCCGACGCAGCCTTCAGCGCACGCTCCACACCGATTTTTTCGACAGTATCCTCGGTCGCACGGATGCCGGCCGTATCCACGATGGTGAGACTGACCCCCTTCAGATTGATATGCTCCTCGAGCGTATCGCGTGTCGTGCCTGCGATATCGGTGACGATCGCACGATCTGCACCGACGAGTGCATTGAGCAGAGAGGATTTACCGGCATTCGGCTTCCCCAGGATGACGGTACGGATGCCCTCCCGGAGTCGACGTCCATCATCCGCACTGGCGATCAGCCGTCGTATACCGGACAGTATAGTCTCAACATGTGTTTTAAGCTCGTCTGTAAACCCATCGAGTGAGATATGCTCTGGATCATCGAGCCCCGCCTCGATGAAGGCATCATCCTCGAGAATCTGCGCACGATAGCCCTTGATTTCTCTGGAAACCGAGCCGCGCAGCTGCCGAACCGACGCCTTCAGTGCATTTTCATTTTCGGATGTGATGATATCACCGACGGCCTCTGCCTCTGAAAGATCGATCCGACCATTCAGAAATGCACGCTTTGTGAACTCGCCCGGCTCTGCCAGGCGTGCACCTGCGTGCACCACTGCCTCGAGGATTTTCCGCATCATGAGCACACCGCCATGACAGTCGATTTCCACCGTGTCTTCCCCTGTATACGAACGCGGTGCCCGCATCGTCAGGATCAGAACCTCATCGAGCGGCTCCTCAGCATCATAGATGAACGCATATCTGATACGATGCGTTTCCGAGATATCCACAGCGTGACCGCTCTTCGAGCGGACGAGTGTCGACACGATCGAAACCGCATCTGGCCCGCTGACACGTATGATTCCTATACCGGATTCGACGGCAGCCGTCGCCAGTGCACATATTGTATCCTCTCTCATCTCGTCTCCCTTCAAAAAAGCGGACAGTTATCCACCATAATCATCCTAAAACTCCACTTATTCTAATAGCTAATCCGCTTATTTGCAATACGTTTAAATGCATACAAAAATCCCGTATGCGCTTTGCATACGGGACCCTGTTATCCACATTTCTATCGAAGGATACGCCGATTCGGTGGATTATGCATTTTCTGTTGTCTCTTCAGCCACGGCTACTGCTTCTGTAACTGGCATCTCCACAACCGGAGCTTCTACCGCTTCCGGTGCCTTCTCCTGCCGCTTCTCATCCTGTGGATACGGCTTCCGATCCTTCTTCTTCATGAAGATGATCACATGACGGAACGGTTCCTCACCCTCGGAACGAGTGGTCACATAGCGATCATTCTGCAGTGCGCTGTGGATGATCCGACGCTCATATGGATTCATCGGCTCGAGTGCCACCGGCTTTCTGGAGCGGCGAACCTTATAGGCGATGTTTCTTGCAAGATTACGAAGGGTTGCTTCTCTTCTGGAACGATAATCCTCGGTATCGAGCTTTACGCGGATGTAATCCTCCTTGTGCTCCTTATTGATGACGAGGGAGGTCAGGTACTGCAGCGAATCGAGTGTCTGTCCACGCTTACCGATCAGGATACCCATGTCCGGGCCTTCCATATTGAGGAGAAGCTCATTATTGGCATGATCGAAGGATGCGCTGATGTTGACGTCCATGTTCATCCCCTTCATAAGCGTCGTGATGAACTCTTCGGCCTGCTTCTGTGCTGCCGCTGCTTCCTCTGGGGAAACCGGCTTGATCTCGTGTACCTTATGCTCCGGCTCCGGGGTATTCAGGATGGACATGTCCTTTACCTCGTAGCCGCCGCGCGGATAACGCTTACCGGAAACACGGTCATTACGACGCTCACCACGATTTCCCCGATCATTACGCTCATTGCGATCACGTCTCGGACGACGCTCACTGCGCTCACGACGCTCCGTGCGCTCTGTATCCGCTCTGTTCTCGGACTTCGGGCTCTCATCCTTCGGATCTGCTACATCCTCCGCCTTCTTCTCTGCAGGCGCTGCGACCGGCTTTTCCGTAAGCGGCTTCTTCGGAGCGGCTGGCGCGGTCTTCTTTTCCGCTGCCTTACCGCTCGTGATATTATGAATCTCCTTCTCGAGACGCTCGAGCTCGGACTTCTGAGAAGCCGCCTTTACGGAAGCCTCGATAATCCATGGCTTCGCACCGATACCGAAAAGACCCGACTTACCCTCGACAAGCACAGTGTAATCCAGGCGATCAGATGTGATCCCAAGCTGAATCAGGGCCTTGGTGATGGCTTCATCCTTGGTTTTGGCTGAAACTCTGATTTTATCCATGATAAACCTCTTTACTTCTTGTTCTTTTCGTTCTTCTCATCATACATCTGAACCATATTGGCCTTCGATGCCAGAGATCCCGGTGCTGCATTACGGTTGTAATACTCTGTGGACTCCTTTGTCTTCGCACTCTGCTTTGCGATGACGGCCATGCGGTTTTCCTCGGCCTTATTTGCCATCGCCTTTGCCTTCTCGATGCGCTTCTCTACGGTCTTCTCGTCGATTGGCGGCAGACCCTTCTTCGCACGCTTCTTATTGGTCTTTTCCATCGAAGCCTGCAGAAGCTCCTGATCCGAGAACTTACCGAAGTACTTGTTCATCATGATCTGCTGAATGATCATAAAGAAGGAAGAAGCACACCAGTACAGACCGATACCAGATGCGAAGGTGAAGCAGAACCATACCGACATAAGCGGCATCATCATGTTCATGCTCTTCATCATCTGCGCGGACTGATCATTGCCCTCTGCCATACCTGCATTCTGTGCAGTCATGAGCTTCGCACTCAGGTACTGCAGAAGACCGGCGAGGATCGGGATGATCCAGTAAACGTTCGGTACGAAGCCCATCGCACTCGGTGCAGTGGAGAGGTTGATACCTAGGAAGTTATTGATATGTGCGGACTGCTCTGCAGCGGTCTGAATCGCATTGACCGCATTTGTGTCGGTGAACACACCCTGAAGTGCGGTCCACTGACTCGGGTTCAGCTTGTACAGGAAATCGATGATGAAATTCCCGATCTGATCTGCCGTGTAGGAAACATTCTCACCGACACCGAGATTATGAAGCTGTGCCAGGATGTTCTTCATACCGTTATCGGTTGCGAAATCCACGAGCTTCTGAGCTGCGGATGAACCACCGATGGCATTCATGACGTTCTCGTAGATGGAGTATACATGCGGAACGTAGGCAGGGATGTTCATGATGATACGATACAGCGCGAAGATGATCGGCATCTGAAGAAGGAGCGGCAGACATCCACCGGTCATGGATGTACCATACTTCTCATAGAGGGCCTTCATCTCCTCCTGCTGCGCCATCATGGACGCATTGTCCGTTTTATTCTTATACTTATCCTGGATCGCCTTCATCTCCGGCTGCATGATCTGCATCATACGGGAAGACTTCTGCTGGTTAAGGCTGGTCGGGAAAAGAATAATTCTCATGACGAGGGTAAAGATAATGATCGCGAGACCGATATTACCGATACCGATTTTCTCGAGCGAAAGATAGATCACATTCATGATCACGCCGAGTACATTTACGATGATATTCCAGATCGGTCCCAGAATAGGAATCGTTGACGTATTTTTTGTAAGTACAACTAAGGATAAAAAGTCCAAGATTTACCTCCGGATTAGGGAACAGGATCATAACCGCCCTTGGCCCATGGATTGCATCGCAGGATGCGCCATGCCGCCAACAATGAACCTTTGATACACCCGTACTTTCTGATTGCTTCAATGGCGTATTGAGAGCAAGTCGGTGTATATTTGCAGTGAGCACCGATATAAGGCGAGATACACTTCTGGTATCCACGAATCAAACCCACCATGAGTTTCGAAATCATATGCACGCCCCCCGGATGTGTATTCTCTCTTCGTCACACATCCCATCGTCCCACTTCGATACCACTATGCGTCCGGCGTCTTCTGCGCCTCCGCATCTTTCATAAAGATATGATGCCTGTTCAAAAGATTGAGATACTGCTCTTCAATCTGCTGATAAGTACAGTAATTCGCCTTTCCGCGAATCACGATGATGATGTCTAGCCCCTGTTTCACTCTGAAATCATTTAATCTGAAGATTTCACGCATCTTCCGCGCAAATGTATGACGCACGACCGAGTTTCCGATCTTCTTCGAACAGGAAACCCCTAAACGGTTGTGCCTGCATCCGTTCTCACAAACATACATCACGAGCGCGCTCGACGCATACGATCGGCCGGTCTGATAAGCTCTCTGAAAATCACTATTCTTTTTTACGGATGGAAATCGCTTCATCTTCTCAAAAAACCTCTCCTGCCTGTGTATTTCTGTTCAATGCTGTCGACCCGTCTCCTCCCGAACGGCTTTCTCAGGCGCAGCGCGCCCGCAGAATCCCCTCGAAAAACAGACACTGTTATATGAAAAAAGACCGCTTTCAAAAGCGGTCTTCATCATATGTCGTGAATTAAACGGTTAATGCTGCTCTACCTTTTGCTCTTCTGGCAGCCAGTACCTTTCTACCGCCTGCGGTTGCCATTCTGGCTCTGAATCCATGAACCTTGGATCTCTGTCTGGTCTTTGGCTGTAAAGTCATTTTTCCCTTGTGCATATACTGACACCTCCTTTTCTGATAATCTTTCAGGACTCCATTGAATTTTCAGTTTTCAATGTTGGACTCCTTGAATAGCCCTTCGTCCTGAAGTAACTTCAGATCTAGGGTAAACATCGCTTGTATATTATATAGAAAAGCTATTTTTTCGTCAATCCTTTATTTATGCACTTTATCAACATTTTTATCCACTTTTCAACAGTATAAAAATCTGTCCACAAATTGTGTACAAAATGTGGATAAGTGGAGTACCAGGCTGACTTGGATTTTTAAAAAGCACAGAATTACGTCATTTTTATGTGGAAAAACAGATGTTCACAAGTGTTTATCCACAGACTAAGTGGCATTGCCTTGCTATTCTATCCACAATCGTTTATAATTTATTCGTGATTTTATCGTTTAAGGAGCATCTCATGAACGATTTTGAGACGATTAGAAAAAACTGGGATGATATTCTGAAGAATATGAAGGAGGAGCATGACATCCTCCCTGTATCCTTTGATACATGGCTGAAACCGCTCAGACTGTTTGATTTTATCAACAGTCAGCTGCTGATTCTTGTACCAGAAGAAGGCTATATCAAGTATCTCGATAAAAAGTATTCCTTATTTTTAAAGGTAGCGGTCGAAGAAAAGACCAGCATTCCTGTCGAGATTCTTTTTATGGTGGAAAAAGATGCTCGCGACTATGTGAAGCGTCTTCAGGGTATCTCCAGCGAGAAAAAAGATCCGGAAGAGCTGTTTGCTGAAACGCTGAAGGAAGCAAATCTGAATAGTGAATACACCTTCGACACCTTCGTCGTTGGTTCAAGCAACAACCTGGCGCATGCAGCATCCCTCGCGGTCGCTGAATCACCGGGCGAGATCTATAACCCGCTCTATATCTATGGAGGCGCCGGTCTCGGAAAGACGCATCTGATGCATTCGATTGCACACTTTATATTAAGAAACAATCCGAACGCGAAGATCCGTTATGTCACCTCGGAAACCTTCATTAACGAGTTCGTCGATTCCATCCGAAACAAGAACAACATGTCGCCGGCCGACTTCCGTAACCGTTACCGTGAGCTTGATGTTCTGCTGATCGATGATATCCAGTTTATTATAGGTAAGGAAGGAACACAGGAAGAGTTCTTCCATACCTTTAATACCCTGTATGAAAATAAGAAGCAGATCGTCATCGCATCAGATAAACCACCGAAAGACATCGATAATCTCGAGGATCGACTCCGTTCACGATTCGAGGTCGGTCTGATCGTGGATATCCAGATGCCGGACTTCGAAACACGTATGGCTATCCTTCGTAAGAAGGAGGAGCTCATGAATGTAAACATTGACAACGAGATCATCAAGTACATCGCGACGAATATCAAGTCAAACATCCGTGAGCTCGAGGGCGCACTGACGAAAATCGTGGCCATGTCCCGCCTGAAGGGCCAATCCATCGATCTCGCGCTCGCCGAGGATCTTCTGAAGGACCACATCACACCGGATGGTCCGAAGGAAGTGACCCCGGAGCTGATCATCACGACCGTTGCAGAACACTTCGGCATCACAAATCTCGAGATCGCTTCGCAGAAGAAAAGCAAGGAAATCGTCTACCCTAGACAGCTTGCGATGTACCTCTGCCGTACCATGACCGAGGCGCCGCTGAAAACCATCGGTGAGTACCTCGGCGGGCGCGATCATACGACGATTATGCATGGTATCGATAAGATATCCACAGAATTACGCACAAACGAACAATTGAAATCCACAATTGAGACCCTGAAGAAAAAAATCTCACCTTAAGCGTCTTATCGTGACATGATTTGTTCACAGTGTGTAAAGCAACTGTCAACCGAGTTGTCAGATGCCGAAAATGACGTAATTATGCCGTGAAAATGACTTTTTCACATTTCCACAGCCCCTAATAATAGTACTAGCAATTAAAAGAATTAATTAAATATAAAGAGAGGCCGCCTCATGAAACTGCAATTCAAGAAAACTGATCTGATCAACGCGATCAATATCGTATCCAAAGCTGTTCCGTCGAAAACCACGATGTCGATTCTCGAGTGTATCCTCGTCGATGCATCCAATGGAAAAATCGAACTCGTAGGTAACGATGCAGAATTCGGTATCCAGACGGTATGCAACGGTACGATCATCGAAGCTGGTAAGGTTGCACTGGAAGCGAAGATTTTCTCTGAGATCATCCGCCGTCTTCCGGAAGCATCCGGAATCGAAGTTACCATCGAGACAGATGAACGTAACAATACCATCATCACCTGTGAGAATTCTGTATTTAAGATCGCCGGACGTGATGGCAATGAGTTCACTGCACTTCCGAAGATCGATAAAAACCAGTCTGTGTCACTCTCCCAGTTCATGCTGCGCCAGATTATCTCACAGACGATCTTCTCCATCGCTGCCAACGACAGTAACAAAAAGATGACCGGTGAACTTTTCGAGGTAAATGGAGATGATTTCACCGTCACATCCCTCGATGGTCACCGTATTTCGATCCGTCGCATCAAGCTGAATCAAAATTATGATACAGCCAGGGCCATCGTTCCTGGTAAAGCACTGAACGAGCTCAGTAAGATTCTATCCGGTGGAATTTATGATGAAGTCATCGTCTACTTCTCCATGAATCACATCATGTTTGAGTTTAATGACACGCTCGTTGTTACGAGACTGATCGATGGTGATTACTTCCATGTAGCACAGATGCTGTCCGAGGATTATGAAACAAAAATCATCGTAAACCGTAAGAACTTCCTCGACTGTCTCGATCGTTCGACGATTTTCGTAAAGGATAACGACAAGCAGCCGCTGGTTCTGAAAATCGAGGAGAATGTACTCGGCCTGAAGATCAAGACAGACCTCGGTACGATGGATGCAGAAATCGCCATCCGGAAAACCGGAAACGATCTCATGATCGGCTTTAATCCGAAGTATCTCGTGGATGCACTTCGTGCGATCGAGGATGAGGAGGTCACGATCTACATGTCGATTCCTCGTTCTCCGTGCTTCATCCGTGATGATAAGAAGACGTACAATTACATGATTCTGCCGGTAAACTTTAACGCAGACGCATATTGAATAAATGCATAATTATACATAAATCAGATTTATAATTATGTATCATGAAAAAGATGACACGATACTGATGTGCCTGCCACACAGACATCATAGGGATCTGACGCCCTGTGGGCGCTGCTCTCGCGTGCTATAGAATGATAATTGAAACACTGGAATTAAAGAATTACAGAAATTATGACCATCTGAAGTTAGAGCTGAGTCCCGGAACGAATATTTTTTTCGGCGACAATGCACAGGGAAAAACCAATGTACTCGAAGCCATCTTCCTGGCCTGTACATCGAAATCCTACCGGATCACCCATGACCGGGATCTGATCCAGTTCGGTCATGATGAAGCACATATCAAGATGGAGACACGGAAACGCAAGGTTCCCTACCGTGTTGATATGCACTTGAAAAAAAATAAACCGAAGGGCATCGCCATCGATGAGATTCCGATTCGTCATGCCTCGGAACTCTTCGGTATCGCGAACGTCGTCTGCTTCAGTCCGGAGGATCTCAGTCTCATCAAGGATGGACCGGCGCTTCGGCGCCGCTTTATGGACATTGAGCTCTGCCAGCTGGATAAGGTGTACCTGTATCATCTGGCTCGGTATAATCGAACACTCAATCAGCGGAACAAGCTGCTGAAGGATATGATCATGCGTCCGGCCCTGGCCGATACCCTGCCGGTATGGAATGAACAGCTCTGCCTCTATGGCGAGCAGGTCATCACCATCCGGGAGAAGTTCATCCAGGAGCTTCAGAGTATCATCGGTCGCATCCATCACCAGCTGACCGGAGGTGTCGAGGAGCTCAGCATCAGCTACGATCAAAATGTCGCAGCGGAAAATTTCGCCACGGCGCTTGAGCGAAGCTGTGAACAGGAAAAACGCCAGCATCTGACACTGGTCGGACCACATCGTGATGACCTCTGCTTTACGATCGATGGGAAGGATATCCGAAAATTCGGATCGCAGGGTCAGCAGCGTACGGCAGCACTGGCGCTGAAGCTGAGTGAGATCGAGCTCGTGCGACAGCGCATCGAGGATCATCCGATTCTGCTGCTCGATGATGTATTGTCGGAGCTGGATTCGAAGAGACAGAATTATCTCCTCGATCTTCTCTCTGATACGCAGAACATCATCACCTGTACCGGACTCGATGAGTTCGTCAATCATCGTTTTCATATCGATGAGCTCTTCCATGTGGTCAATGGAACGGCGACGAAAATTGAAAATCTGAAGACGCTGTACAGCACGTCAGCAAAATAAAATGCGTGTATGCATACCTTTCCGTGGTCTGTATCACGACAGGATAGTAAAAAATGCAGTTTCCTGCTGTTCCAGGCGGGTAGTCAAAGGAGAAAGCTTCAATGGCAATAGAAAAAAATGAAAATGAAGATCTGCAGCGTGAAGAGGAGCTCATGAAGGGCTCGCCTGATTACAGCGCAGATCAGATTCAGATTCTGGAAGGACTCGAAGCAGTTCGGAAGAGACCTGGCATGTATATCGGCAGCACCTCCATCCGTGGTCTCCATCATCTCGTCTATGAGATCGTGGACAACTCCGTTGATGAGGCGCTGGCGGGTTTCTGCGACAGCATCACCGTCACCATCGAGAAGGATAATTCCATCACTGTACAGGATGACGGTCGAGGCATTCCGGTCGACATTCAGAAGAAGGCCGGTAAGCCGGCACTCGAGGTCGTCTTCACCGTCCTGCATGCAGGTGGTAAGTTCGGCGGCTCCGGCTATAAGGTATCCGGTGGTCTCCATGGCGTCGGCGCGTCCGTCGTCAATGCTCTCTCAATCTGGCTCGAGGTTTCTGTCTACAAGGGCGGAAAGATCTACAACATGAAGTTCGAGCGCGGTAAAGTGGTACAGCCGATGACCGTCATCGGTGAGTGCGATGAGCGTCAGCATGGAACGAAGGTTCACTTCCTTCCGGATCCGGAAATCTTTGAAGAGACCGTATATGATTACGATACCCTGAAGGTTCGTCTCCGTGAGACGGCCTTCCTCACGAAGGCGCTGAAAATCACACTGATCGATGCGCGTGAAGGCAAGGAGCAGGAAAAGACCTTCCACTACGAGGGTGGTATCAAGGAGTTCGTACAGTATCTCAACAAGGGCAAGGAGCCACTGTATCCGGACGTCATCTACTGTGAGGGCGAGCGTGATCATGTGTTCGTCGAGGTCGCGATGCAGCACAACGACTCCTATACCGAGAATACCTATACCTTCGTCAATAACATCAATACCCCGGAGGGTGGAACCCACCTCACCGGTTTTAAAAACGCGATCACGAAGACCTTTAATGATTATGCCCGCAGTAATAAGCTCCTGAAGGAATCGGAGCCGAATCTGAGTGGTGATGATATCCGTGAGGGTCTCACGACCGTGATTTCGGTAAAAATCGAGGATCCGCAGTTCGAAGGACAGACCAAGCAGAAGCTCGGAAACTCCGAGGCGCAGACCGCGGTTCAGAACATCGTCGGTGAGCAGCTCACCTACTATCTCGAGCAGAACCCGAGCGTGGCGCGTGCCATCTGTGAGAAGTCTGTACTCGCCCAGCGTGCGCGTGCAGCGGCACGTCGTGCCCGTGATCTTACGAGAAGAAAGTCGGCGCTCGATGGTGTCGGTCTTCCGGGCAAGCTCGTCGACTGTAACTCGAAGGATCCGAATGAGTGTGAGATCTTCATCGTCGAGGGAGACTCTGCACTGGGACCTGCGAAGGATGGACGAAATGTACATACCCAGGCGGTGCTGCCACTGCGTGGTAAGGTACTGAATGTGCAGAAGGCGCGCCTCGACCGTGTATATGCGAACGAGGAAATCAAGGGTATGATCACCGCCTTCGGTACCGGCATCAACGAAGACTTCGATATCTCGAAGCTTCGCTATAACAAGATCATCATCATGACGGATGCCGATGTCGATGGTGCACATATCGCGACCCTCATGCTGACCTTTATTTACAACTTCATGCCGGAGCTGATCAAGCAGGGGCATGTATACCTGGCACAGCCACCACTTTTTAATATCACGAAGAACAAGAAGCACTACTATGCTTACTCCGACGAGGAGTACCAGGATATACTGAAGCAGATCGGTGCCGAGGGTACGGATGTATCCCGCTTCAAGGGACTCGGTGAGATGGATACAGAGGAGCTCGCAGAGACCACCATGGATCCGGAAACCAGAACGCTTCTTCGTGTGAATATGAATGATGATGATCGTGCCGATCTCGACGTCACATTCACCACGCTGATGGGCGATCAGGTCGAACCAAGACGTGAATTCATCGAAGAGAACGCGAAGTATGTCACGAATCTCGATGTCTGATATTAGTGAATTCGGAGGATAAAATTTTGGAACCAAATGTTTTTGATAAGGTCCAGGATGTAGATCTCAAGAAGACCATGGAAAACTCGTATATCGATTATGCGATGAGTGTCATCGTATCGAGAGCGATTCCGGATGTCCGGGATGGTCTGAAACCGGTTCAGCGCCGTGTACTCTATTCACTGCAGTCACTCGGTGTAACCCCGGATAAGAAAACGAAGAAGTGTGCCACCATCGTCGGTGAGTGTATGGGTAAATTCCATCCGCATGGTGACTCCTCGATTTATGGTGCCCTGGTTTATATGGGACAGAGTTGGTCGATGCGCCATGTACTGGTCGATAAGCAGGGAAACTTCGGTTCGGACGACGGCGACTCTCCTGCCGCTATGCGTTATACCGAGGCGAAGATGTCAAAGCTGGCCGGTGAGATGCTCGCCGGCATCAATAAGGACACCGTTGACTTCATGCCGAACTTCTCCAACGAGTACGACGAGCCGACGGTGCTGCCGGCGAAGTTCCCGAATCTGATCGTGAACGGTGCCACTGGTATCGCGGTCGGCATGGCAACGAACATCCCGCCACATAATCTCCGGGAGGTCATTCGTGCGGTGGACCTCATCATTGACAATCGCATAAAGGATCAGGAAACGACCCTGGAGGATATCATGAAGGTAATCCCGGGGCCTGATTTTCCGACCGGTGGGATCATCCTCGGCCACAAGGGCATCGAGGAGGCCTACCGTACAGGACGTGGCAAGATCAAGCTTCGTGCCGTATGTGAGATCGAACCGATGCAGAACGGAAAGCATCGCATCGTGGTGAAGGAGCTTCCGTACCTCGTCTACCGTTCGAGGGTCATCGAAAATATCGCAAATCTGGTCAAGGATAAGAAAATCGACGGCATCACGTATATCAACGACGCCTCCGGTAAGGGCTCCACAGCGAAGATCAACATCGAGCTTCGAAAGGATGTAAACCCGAATGTCATCCTGAACCAGCTTTATAAGCATACCCAGCTTCAGACCACCTTCGGTGTCATCATGCTCTGTATCGTGAACGGCGAGCCGAAGATCCTGAACCTCCAGCAGGTTCTCGACGAGTATCTGAAGCATCAGGTCAATGTCTTCACCAGACGCACGAAGTATGATCTGAATAAGGCGCAGGAGCGTGCGCATATCTTAGAGGCACTCCTTGTCGCTGTCGATCATATCGATGAGATCGTGCATACCATTCGTGCGGCTGCGAACACGGAGCAGGCGAAGCTGGATCTCTCCGCGAAGTTCGGCTTCGATGAAGGACAGGCACAGGCCATCGTAGACATGCGTCTGCGTGCCCTGACCGGTCTCGAGCGCGACAAGCTGAAGGATGAGTACGACGAACTCGAAAAGAAAATTGCATACTACAACGAGATTCTCGCTGATCCGAAGAAGATGCTCGGTGTAATCAAGAGTGAGATCGATGTTATCGCAGATAAGTATGCAGATGATCGTCTCACGAAGTTCGGCTATGACGATTCCATCGAGGATGAGGATCTGATTCCGGATGATGATATCGTGATTGCGGCGACCAGACTCGGTTACGTGAAGCGTATGTCACCGGAGAACTTCAAGCAGCAGAACCGTGGCGGTAAGGGGATCAAGGGCATGCAGACCATCAATGATGACATCATCGAGGATCTGTTCATGGCGACGAATCACCACTACATCATGTTCTTTACAAACACCGGACGCTGCTTCCGCATCAAGGCGTATAATATCCCGGAGGCATCCCGTACCTCCCGTGGTACGGCACTCGTGAATCTCCTGCAGCTTGGATCAGATGAGCATGTCACCGCCAGCTTTGCGCTGACGGATGATTATCCAGCCTCCGATCAGTATCTCCTGCTTGCGACGAAGAACGGTATGGTGAAGAAGACCCCGATTGCGGATTATGCGAACATCCGTAAGACCGGTCTCATCGCGATGACGCTGCGGGACGATGACCAGCTCATCGAAGCGAAGCTGATCGATGCAGGTGAAGATGTCATGATCGGTACCCGGAATGGTATGGCGATCCGCTTTAACGAGTCGGATGTTCGTGTGACCGGTCGAAGCTCGATGGGTGTACGCGGTATCAGCCTCGATGCAGATGATGAGGTCATCGGCATGCAGAAGCTCAGCCAGGGTGACTATGTGCTGGTCGTATCTGAAAAGGGTATGGGCAAGCTGACCCATGCCGATGAGTTCAAGGCTCAAAAACGTGGAGGTAAGGGTCTGCACTGCTATCGCATCACAGAAAAGACCGGTAAGCTCGTCGGCTTCAAGCTGACCTCGAAGGAACGCGAGATCATGCTGATCACGAATGAAGGTGTTATCATCCGTATGTCGCTGAAGGACGCGAAGGATATCGGGCGTAATACCTCCGGTGTGAAGTTCATGAACATCGATCCAGATTCCGATACCGTGATCGCATCGATCGCGAAGGTACGTGAATCGACGACCGAGGCCTATGAGGCAGAGCTCGCGGAGACCGAAGCGGTTCCAGAGGATACGGAAGACGCTGGAGAGGATAACTGAAGCCATCTTACCAGAGGGAGCACATCTATATGATGTGCTCCCTCTCTTCTATCTCTACAAGCTCTCGTTCAGGCAGGATGACAGCCGCAAAATGGCGAATTTCCGTCGAAAATAAAGGTAAAAAGCGGGTTGACATCATGTAAATTTATTGGTAATATAGCTAGGCATCCTTAAAAGGGTGCTTTTATTAACCATTTTCCCGGTTTGAGATGATTCATCTCCCTTGGCAGGGATCGAGGTTAATTTGGAGTAGTACTCAAGAGGCCGAAGAGGCGCCCCTGCTAAGGGTGTAGGTCGGATAAAACCGGCGCGAGGGTTCAAATCCCTCCTACTCCGCTGAGGATTTTCTTCTGACAGAAAAATATCTGAAAGATATGAAAATTCTTATTGACAGAGATAACGCTCTGCGATAGAATGTTTTCTCGTCACCAGAAAACAGAGATTCAGATGAAGCACTTCGCTTCCAGATGAATCAAAAATTTCTGAAAAAGTGCTTGACAAGCAAGAAACAGTTTGATAGAATATGCAAGCTGTCGCAAAGAGAGCACAGCGAACCTTGAAAATCAAAGATCGATTAATACACAGACCCTGAAGATTCTAAAGAA
>SAMEA3663095__coassemble_1138_pt1 | contig 22310 bp, 16 predicted proteins | sample SAMEA3663095__metabat2_low_PE_024 | metagenome-assembled genome bin SAMEA3663095 (sample SAMEA3663095) | pig gut metagenome | biome: pig gut; feature: pig-associated habitat; material: faeces | place: France | collected 2012 | reverse complement strand
AAAGAAGTAAAAAAAGTAAAAAAAGTAAAAGAAGTAAATCATGCAGAGCTTCCTGCCGGTGAGGCGGCGAAGCGTCCGACCCACCGCAGACGGAGGCGCCCATCCACGAAGGGCAGAGAGAGCACGCAGGACACCGAGAGCACGGCTGCTCTGCAGAGTGCGGCAGCGGACAGTGCGGTGAAGGAAGAGGCACCTGCAGCGAAGCGAAGCTCCACACGGAGACGAAGCACACGAAAAGCCGAGACACATGAGAATATGGTGAGTGCAGCGGCATCTGCAGCCGGTGCAGTCGTGGAGGTACCGGAACAGCAGAAGAGCGCCAGCCGAAGCCACCGCAGCAGCAGAAGAAAGAAGTCAGATGAAGTACAGATGAAGAAGAACGGCAGTATTAAGATCATTCCGCTCGGCGGACTCGATCAGATCGGCATGAACATTACCGCGTTTGAGAGTGATGACAGCATCATCATCGTGGACTGCGGGCTGGCTTTTCCATCCAACGATATGCTGGGGATCGACCTGGTCATCCCGGACATCTCCTATCTGAAGAGCCACATGTCGAAGATCAAGGGCTTCGTCATCACCCACGGACATGAGGACCACATCGGTGCGCTGCCATATGCTCTGCAGCAGATCAATGTGCCTGTGTATGGAACACGGCTGACGCTTGCACTCATCGAGGGAAAGCTGCGTGAGCGCGGACTCGACCGCCTGGTGAAGCTGAACGTACAGGCCTTCGGTGATATCGTCGACTTCGGCGATATCAAGGTGGAGTTCATCAAGACGAATCACTCCATCCAGGATGCAGCCGCGCTCGCGATCTTCACACCGGCCGGTACCATCGTTCACACCGGCGACTTCAAGGTCGACTATACACCGGTCTTCGGTGATCCGATCGATCTGCAGCGCTTCGCTGAGCTCGGTAAGGAAGGCGTCCTGGCGATGATGTCTGATTCGACGAATGCGGAGAAGCCGGGATCTACGATGTCGGAGCGCACCGTCGGGGGTACCTTCGAGCGTATCTTTGCCGAGCACCAGCAGAACCGTATCATCGTGGCGACCTTTGCGTCGAACGTCGATCGTGTACAGCAGATCATCAATACCGCCGCGAAGTATAAGCGGAAGGTCGTGGTGGAGGGTCGTTCCATGGTGAATGTCATCACCGTAGCGTCCGAGCTTCACTATATCGATATCCCAGAGGGTACCCTCATCAGCATCGATGAGCTGAAGAGCTATCCGGATGAGCAGACCGTACTGATCACGACTGGATCTCAGGGTGAGTCCATGGCGGCACTGAGCCGTATGGCGAGCGGTATGCACCGGAAGGTTCATATCAAGCCGAACGATGTTGTCGTGCTTTCATCTCACCCAATTCCTGGTAATGAGCTCGCGGTGGATAAGGTCATCAACGAGCTGAGTATGCTTCATGCACAGGTCATCCTGCAGGATACCCACGTATCCGGCCATGCCTGCGGCGAGGACCTCAAGCTCCTGTACTCGCTCGTCAAGCCGGAGTTCGCGATTCCGATCCACGGCGAGTATCATATGCGGGATACCGCATCACGTCTCGCCGCCTCGGTCGGTGTCGAGCGTGACCACTGTCTCATGATCGAGAACGGTGACGTACTGGAGCTCACGACACGAAGCGGAAAGTCGGAGGCACTGATCAAGGATCATGTCCAGGCCGGTGGCGTCTTCGTCGATGGTCTCGGTGTCGGCGATGTCGGAAACATCGTCATCCGCGATCGTCAGAACCTGGCGCAGAACGGTATCATCGTCGTCGTACTGACGCTCGAGAAGTATTCAGGTCACCTGCTGGCTGGTCCGGACCTCGTGTCGCGTGGCTTTGTCTATGTACGGGAGTCCGAGGACCTCATGGAGGAGGCACGCGTACAGGTGCAGGATGCGGTCGATGACTGCCTCGTACGCCACGTGAACGACTGGGGCAAGATTAAAAATATCATCAAGGATTCGCTGTCTGACTTTCTCTGGAAGAAGATCAAGCGTGATCCGGTGATCCTTCCGATCATTATGGAGGTTTAAGGCATGCGCCGAAACGATTCCGTGTCCAGGACAGCCGGCTTCATCACCGGCATGGCCTGGCGCGTTATTCTGATTGCAGCCATCATTTTCCTGCTGCTGCAGGGGATCAGGGTGGCGTACAGCTATGGTCACGGACTGTTCTATGAGCATGCCCTGGCTGGTGCCGGTGCACCGGAGCAGGCGTTCGTCATCACCGATGGCGAGAGCTTGGACCGGCTTGCGAAAGACCTTGAGGAGGCCGGGCTGATCGATAATCGTCAGGCCTTCGTGCTGCAGGCGCATCTCTATGAACTCGAGATCGAACCTGGAAGCTATACACTGAGCCCGTCGATGACGGTGGTCGACATCATCGAGCACCTGAGTCAGGAGGGCACGAAGAACAAGGAGCTGGCGGATAAGAATCTGCTGGCAGCACAGGAAAGTACAGCGGCAGCGGAAGAGACCGGTGCGGACGGTACGGAAATCATCGGCGGTACGGAGGACGAAAACCTCATCCAGCAGGATGCGGCCCGTGCCATGACAACAGCAGATAGTGAGGAAAAGAACCCTTGATTACGGATGAACGGCTTGTGAATTATATTCATTCACTGGAACCGGATCGTAGTGAGCTTCTTGAAACCATCAGAGCAGAAGCGCTCGCAGCGGAAATCCCGATTATCCGGGATGAAACGGCGGCGCTTCTTAAGTGTTTCATGAGGATGCTTCGACCGAAGCGGATTCTGGAGATCGGTGCGGCGGTCGGCTACTCCGCCCTCTGCATGGAAGAGGCCTGCGACGGGCAGGCGGAGCTGCTGACGGTGGAGAGCTATCCACCGAGAATCGAAGCGGCGACATGGAACTTCGCGCGCAGCCCGTACCGGGATCGCATCACGCTGGTTCCGGGGGATGCGGGTGCACTGCTCCGACGCCTGGTTGAGGAGGGGCAGCACTTCGATTTTATTTTTATGGATGCGGCGAAGGCGCAGTATATCGTCTGGCTGCCGGACATCCTCCGACTGATGTCGCCGGGCAGCGTGCTCGTCAGCGACAATATCCTGCAGGACGGCAGCATCATCGAGAGCCGTTACCAGGTGGAGCGGAGGGACCGCACCATCCATACCCGCATGCGGGAGTATCTCTTCCGCCTGAAGCATGAAGAGGCACTGGAAACCGCGATCCTGCCGGTCGGCGATGGCGTGTCGATCAGTGTTCGAAAATAAAACACATAGATAAACGTCGCATCGATGAGTGTCAGATGGATGCACATCGAGTAGATGATGTCAGATAGATGGAGAGAGCATATGCTGAAAGAAACAGAGCTTTTGATTCCGGCAGGTTCGCTGGACGTATTAAAGACCGCCGTGAACTATGGGGCGAATGCCGTTTACTTAGGCGGTGAGGCCTTCGGTCTTCGGGCCAATGCAAAAAACTTTACACTGGAGGAGATCCGCGAGGGTGTCGCCTACGCACATGCACATCAGGTGAAGGTTTTCGTCACCGCGAACATCTTCGCCCATAATTACGACCTCGATGGTGTGCGTACCTACTTCCAGGAGCTGGCGGAGACCGGCATCGATGCGGTGCTGATCGCGGACCCGGGTGTGTTTATGATCGCGAAGGAGGTCCTTCCGGCGTCCATCGAGCTGCATATCTCGACCCAGGCGAACAACACGAACTGGCAGACCTTCCTCTTCTGGTGGCAGCTCGGCGCGAAGCGGGTCGTCTGTGCACGTGAATTGAGCCTGAACGAGATCCGGGAGCTGCGTCGTCATATTCCGGAGGAGATGGACATCGAGGCCTTCGTGCATGGTGCGATGTGCATGTCCTATTCCGGGCGCTGCATGTTGAGTAATTTCCTGACCGGTCGCGATGCGAACCGGGGTGCCTGCACACATCCGTGCCGCTGGAAGTACAGTCTCGTCGAGGAGACCCGTCCGGGTGAGTATTTTCCGGTGGTTGAGAACGAGCGTGGCACCTATATCTTTAACTCGAAGGATCTCTGCATGATCGAGCATATTCCAGAGCTGATCGAGGCCGGCATCGATTCACTGAAGATCGAGGGCCGTATGAAGACCGCGCTCTATGTTGCGACGGTCGCACGGACCTATCGCAAGGCCATCGATGATTATAAGGAGAGCGAAGAAAAGTACCGCGCCAACATGGAGTGGTACAAGCAGGAAATCGCGAAGTGTACCTACCGTGAGTTTACGACGGGCTTCTACTATGGACGTCCGACGCAGGATGATCATATCTATGACAGCAACACCTATGTGACGGGTTCCATCTACCTCGGCACGATCCGTGAGAGCGATGCAGAGGGCTGGAGCTACCTCGAGCAGAAGAACAAGTTCTCCGTGGGAGAGCAGCTCGAGATCATGAAGCCGGATGGCCGGGATCTGCCGATCACGGTGCTGGAGATCCGGGATGCGGCGACCGATGTCGTACAGACATCCTGCTCGCATGCCTGTCAGCAGCTGAAGGTGCGCTTCAGTACAGCTCCGGAGGCCGGCGATATCATCAGAAAGGAAAGCGCTGAGAAGCAGGCGCTTGACTAACGCGTATGGAAGGAATTTTCATCGTTCTAGGGGTCGCGTCCCTGCTGTATGTGATCGCGATCATCATGATTCATGGACTGACCAGCTTTCTATGGTTCTGGCCGCTTTTTGCAGCGGTCCAGTTCCTTATGTTTGCACTGGTACGCTATGTCCGCAGAAAACAGCGGGAGAAGAAGCGGATCCATCCAGGCCCCTTCGTGTTCATCTTTACGAGCTATGGTCTCTGGATGCTGGTGCTGCTCGCGCTTCTCGGCACGATCTTCTTTAATGCACATACGGTCGAGCAGAAGAACCTCGACTATGTGATCGTGATGGGGGCAGATCTCGTCGATAACCGGATCTCACCGTCACTGAAGAAGCGTCTGGACTGTGCCGTCGCGTATGCGAAGGAAAATCCGGACACCATCTTCGTGCTGTCCGGCGGCCGGAGCGATTATGATCGAAGCACCGAAGCGACGGTCATGTACTACTACATGATCAAGGCCGGCATCCCGGAGAACCGTCTTCTGCTCGAGTTCTACTCCCACTCCACGCAGGAGAAGATCGGCTTCTCGCTTCGAACGATACAGCAGGATCAGGAGGCCCGTCTCCGGGAAAGAGCGAAGACGCACCCGGGACTTATGGTGCCGCTGCGCGGTACAGACGGGGAGGAAATCGGGGTCATCCTGGGGGAGGAAAAGCCGATCACCCTCGGGATCATCACCTCCGAGTTTAATCTCTTCCGGGCCTGCCGCATCGCGGCGCGCTTCGGCTATCCGGATGCCTGTCCGATGGCGACCGAGACGAGTGAACTGATGCTCGTTCACCTGAGCGTTCGGGAAGCCATCGCGGTCTTCAAGGATCGTCTGATCGGAAATATATAGAAAAAGAGGAAGCTGAATGAAGAATTATGAGCTGATCGAGACCAGAAGGATCGATGAACTTTCGACCGATGCGTGCATCTACCGTCATACGAAGAGCGGTGCCCGCATCTTTACCATGAAGAACACGGATGACAATAAGGTCTTCAGTATCGCCTTTCGCACCCCGGCGGAGGACAGCACCGGCGTGGCCCACATCACGGAGCACTCCGTGCTGTGCGGATCTGCGAAGTTTCCGCTGAAGGATCCGTTTGTGGAGCTTGCAAAGGGCTCCCTCAACACCTTCCTGAACGCGATGACGTATCCGGATAAGACCGTGTATCCGGTTGCCTCCCGCAACGAGAAGGACTTCGAGCATCTGATGGATGTCTACCTCGACGCGGTGTTCCATCCGAACTGCGTCGAGGATCCGCGTATCCTCCAGCAGGAGGGCTGGCACTATGAGATGATGGACGAGCAGGATGCGCTTCGCTATAACGGCGTCGTCTACAACGAGATGAAGGGTGTCTTCTCGAACCCGGAGTCGGTGCTCGAGCGCTACATCATGAACGCCCTCTTCCCGGATACCTGCTACGCGAACGAGTCCGGCGGTGATCCGGCGGTGATCCCGGAGCTTAGCTTCGACCAGTTCCGCGCGTTCCATGCGCGCTACTATCATCCGTCCAATGCCTACATCATCCTGTACGGCGATATGGATATGGAGAAGAAGCTCGCGTGGCTCGATGAGGCCTACCTCTCGGAGTTCGATGCGATCGATCCGGATTCCGATATCCCGCTGCAGCCGGCGTTTACCGAGCTCCATGAGGAGGAAATCACGTATTCCGTCGGAGCGCATGAGTCGCTCACAAAAAATACCTACCTCGCCTGGAACGTCGTGGTGGATGCACTCGATAATAAGCGGAACCTCGCCCTCGATATCCTGGACTATGTGCTGCTTTCCTCACCGGGTGCGCCGCTCAAGCAGGCCCTCGTCGAGGCCGGTATCGGAGATGATATCTTCGGCGGCTTCGAGGATGGTATCCGCCAGCCGTATTTTTCTGTCTGTGCGAAGGGCGCGGATGCGAAGGATAAGAAGTGCTTCCTCTCCATCATCGACACGACCCTCCGGAAGCTGGTGAAGGAGGGCCTCGACCAGCAGGCGATCCTCGCCGCCATCAATCATGATGAGTTCCAGTACCGTGAGGCGGACTACGGACGTTCACCGAAGGGCCTCGTCTATGCACTGACTGCGATGGATACCTGGCTCTATGGCCGGGAACCATGGGAGTATCTCTTCTGTACGCAGTGCTATCAGGAGCTCCGCGAGGACGCGAAGCATGGCTACTTCGAGAAGCTGATCGCAGAGTGTCTGCTGGACAATCCGCATGCAGCCCTCGTGATCTGTAAGCCGGAGCGCGGGCTCACCGAGAAACGGGAGCAGGCGCTCGCGAAGAAGCTGGCGACGATGAAAAAAGGGATGACACAGGCGGAGCGGATCGCCTGCATTGACCAGACGAAGGCGCTGAAGGCTTATCAGGAGGAACCGACCTCCGACGAAAACCTCCGGAAGCTTCCGCTGCTCAGCATCTCTGATATCGGAAAGCAGGCCGAGCGCTATCACTGGGAGGAGAAGCGGGTGGAGGATACTCTGCTGCTCGAGACGAGTCGGGATACCCGCGGCGTGATGTATCTCCGCTTGAATTTCAATACGCAGTGCCTCACCGAGGAGGAGCTGCCGTACGCTGGTTTCCTGAAGACCGTGCTCGCGTATATGGATACGAAGCAGCATAGCTTCCAGGACCTGTCCTCGGATGTTCTGCTGCATACCGGCGGCATGAACTTCGATATGAACGCGTATCCGGACCTCGATCACTATAATCACTATACCGGCATCTTCAGTGTGGAGGTGAAGCTGCTCTACGAGCACCTGGACCGTGTCCTCGCACTGATCCGTGAGATCCTGCATACGACGAAGTTCGAGGATACGAAGCGGATGGCGGAGATCCTCGCGGAGGCCCGCTCCCGGGAGCGGATGAAGATCGAGGGCGCCGGCCACAGCTATGCCGTGAACCGTGCAAGCGCCTGCTTCTCCGGCACCGGACGATACCAGGATCTCGTGGGCGGCATCAGCTACTACCACTTCATCAACCGCGTCGCGGATGCCTTCCATGCGGATCCGACGACCCTCGGCCGGAAGCTCTGGGAGATCGCGGATAAGCTGTTCCGCCTTGAGAACATGTTTGTGTCGATAACGGCGGAGCCACAGGGCATCGCGGCGTTCGAGCAGATCTATCCGACATGGAAGGAAAACTACCGCCGTAATCTTCGCGAGAAGGAGCTGCTCCGCGAGGTACTGGATGCGGACTATATCGCCGGTACCCATACAGAAGCCGATGAAGAAAAGCCGCAGCTCATCCTCCACGGCAGCCGGAACGAGGGCTTCCGAACCCCGTCCCAGGTAAATTATGTCGCCAGGGCCGGCTGGTACGATCCGACGAAGCATCCGTATACCGGTGCCCTGCGCGTACTGAAGATGATTCTGAACTACGACTATCTCTGGCTCAATCTCCGTGTGAAGGGCGGCGCCTATGGCTGCATGGCCGGCTTCGGCCGCTCCGGTGAGGGCTATCTCTGCTCCTACCGGGATCCGCATATTCAGGAGACCCTGGCCTGCTATGAGGCGCTTCCGGCGTATATCCGGAGCTTCAGCGCAAGCGAGCGGGATATGACGAAGTACATCATCGGCGCCATCAGTGAGCTGGATACGCCACGTACGAACGCCAATGTTGCCGCCCTCAGCGTCAGCGCCTTCCTCTCCCATGTGTCGAACGAGGCACTGCAGCGAGAGCGCGACCAGGTGCTCGCGACGACGGTAGAGGATATCCGCGCACTTTCGGACTATGTGGAGGCGGTGCTGGCGACCGGTGCCGGCTGCACCATCGGCAGTGGAACAGAAATCGATGCACATCAGGATCTCTTCCTGACAACAGAGGAGCTTTTTAAATGATCAAGACAGGCTTTGTGGCGCTCGTTGGGCGCCCGAATGTAGGAAAATCAACCTTGATGAATCACGTGATCGGCCAGAAGATCGCCATCACCTCGGAGAAGCCACAGACGACCCGTGGCCGTATCCAGACGGTCTATGACGACGAACGCGGCCAGATCATCTTTCTCGACACGCCGGGTATTCACAAGGCGGCCAATAAGCTCGGCGAGTACATGGACCATGTGGCGGAGAAAACCCTCGAGGACGTCGATGTTATCGTCTGGCTCGTGGAGCCGACCACCTATATCGGCGCCGGTGAGCAGCACATCGCGGAGGTGATGAAGAAGTACGACAAGCCGAAGATCCTCGTGATCAATAAGATCGATACCCTGAAGGATCCGGCGGTCGAGCTGACGGCGGCCATCGAGAAGTATCGTGACCTTATGGAGTTCACAGAGATCGTTCCGGTCTCTGCCGCGCGTGCCCGAAACATTGACGAACTGAAAAAGGTGATTTTTCAGTACCTTCCGGAAGGGCCTCGTTACTATGATGAGGATACCGTGACCGACCAGACGATGCGTGAGATCGCGGGTGAGCTGATCCGTGAGCAGGCGCTTCGGAAGCTGAAGGATGAGGTGCCACATGGCATCGCGGTGCTGATCGACGAGATGCACCAGCGGAAGACCGGCATCTGGGACATCAAGGCGACCATCGTCTGCGAGCGGGATGCGCATAAGGGTATCATCATCGGAAAGGGCGGCGCGATGCTGAAGCGCATCGGTACCGGTGCCCGTATCCAGATCGAGCGTATGACGGAGGATAAGGTGAATCTCCAGCTTTTCGTCAAGGTACGAAAGGACTGGCGTGATTCGGATACCTTCCTGAAGAACTACGGCTTTAAGGACGAGACCTGAGCGCCATGCAGGAGGAACTTGTTTTTCACGGGCTGGTGCTGAACTCGGCCTCGTCCCGTGATTTTGATAAGCGGCTCTGTGTTCTCACGAAGGAGCAGGGAAAGATCACCGTCTGGGCGTCGGGCGCGAAGAAGCCGGGTTCCCCGCTCATGGCGGCGACACGGAATTTCGTCTTCGGTGCGTTCAGCGTGACGAAGGGAAGGGCCGGCTATAATCTCCGCTCGGTGAAGGTGAACGAGTATTTCGAGGACATCGCGCTGGATCTCGTCAACGCCTGCTACGGTTCGTATCTGCTGGAGCTGGCGGAGCTCGTCGCCCAGGAGAATCTTCCGGCGGAGGAGCTGGTGAATCTCATCTACCTGTCGCTCCGGGCGATTCTGAAGGAGAGTATCCCGAACGAGCTGGTACGGCGTATCTACGAGCTTCGGGTGCTCCTTTTAAATGGCGAGTACACAGAGCTTCCACCACTCGAGGCCTCCGACGCCTGCTGCTATGCCTGGCAGTATGTACTGGAGTCGCCGCTCACGAAGCTTTACACCTTCACGCTGACCCCGGGCGTACTCATCGAGTTTTCGCAGAACGTGGATCTCGTGCTCCGTGATGCACTGCCGTACCACTTCCGCTCGCTCGATATCCTGAAAGCACTGTGACGCGACGTCTGTTTGTACGGGCGCAAAAACAGGCAGGGGCTGGATTTTTCGACGGTCCCGATGTATAGTTGGATGAAGCGTCTATCGGCGCAGTACTGATTAACTTTATTCTTGGTCGCACTCCGGCGACAGAAAGAGGAAAACATGCCAAAGAATTACACCATGGACACCATCGTTTCTCTTGCGAAGTCAAGAGGTTTTGTTTATCCGGGTTCTGAGATCTACGGTGGTCTCGCAAATACCTGGGACTACGGCAATCTCGGCGTTGAGTTAAAGAACAACGTAAAGAGAGCCTGGTGGAAGAAATTTATTCAGGAGTCCAAATATAACGTCGGTATCGACTGCGCGATCCTGATGAATCCGCAGACCTGGGTCGCATCCGGACATCTCGCATCCTTCTCCGATCCGCTGATGGACTGTAAGGAGTGTCACGAGCGTTTCCGTGCAGATAAGCTGATCGAGGATTTCGCAGAGGCAAACGGTATCGATATCGGTGGTTCCGCGGATGCGATGTCGAAGGAAGAGATGGAAGCATTCATCGAGGAACATCAGGTTCCATGTCCTACCTGCGGTAAGCATAACTTCACCGGTATCCGTCAGTTCAACCTTATGTTCAAGACCTTCCAGGGCGTTACAGAGGATGCGAAGAATGCCGTATATCTCCGTCCGGAGACCGCACAGGGTATCTTCGTAAACTTCAAGAACGTGCAGCGTTCTTCCCGTAAGAAGCTTCCGTTCGGTATCGGTCAGATCGGTAAGTCCTTCCGTAACGAGATCACACCGGGTAACTTCACCTTCCGTACGAGAGAGTTCGAGCAGATGGAGCTCGAGTTCTTCTGTAAGCCGGATACGGACCTCGAGTGGTTTGCATACTGGAAGCAGTTCTGCCTTGACTGGCTGCTTTCGCTCGGCATTCCGAAGGATATGCTTCGTGCCAGAGACCACTCTCCGGAGGAGCTCTGCTTCTATTCGAAGGCAACCACCGATCTCGAGTTCACCTTCCCGTTTGGCTGGGGTGAGCTCTGGGGTATCGCGGACAGAACCGATTACGATCTCGGACAGCACGAGAAGACCTCCGGTCAGGATATGACCTACTTCGATGAGGAGACCAACACGCATTACATCCCGTATGTTATTGAGCCGTCTCTCGGTGCGGATCGTGTCACCCTTGCCTTCCTCTGCGCAGCATATGATGTGGAAGAGCTGGAGGGTGGCGATGAGCGTACCGTCCTTCGTTTCCATCCGGCCATCGCACCTGTAAAGGTAGGTATCCTTCCGCTTTCGAAGAAGCTGGCAGAGCCGGCACAGGCCATCCATGATGAGCTTGCGAAGTACTGGAACGTCGAGTACGACGACCGTGGAAACATCGGTAAGCGTTACAGAAGACAGGATGAGATCGGTACACCGTACTGCGTAACCTATGATTTCGATTCGGAGAACGATCACTGCGTCACGATCCGTGAGCGTGATTCCATGGCACAGGAGCGTATTCCGATCGATCAGCTGAAGAGCTACTTCGAGGAGAAGCTCGCATTCTAAGTTTTTATAGCGTCTGTATAGAGGCCCATCCCGGGATTCGGGGTGGGCCTTTTGGTAAACGGAGTGTTTGGGCTCTCGACGGAGGTTTACTTCACAAATTCGTAACATATGGAAATTATAATATAATCCTGTATAGTAGAAGAGGATTGAAACAGGAGAGAATGCTTATGAAGCATATAGGACTGATGGGGCGTGTGGGCGTCAGCTTCTTCGTCAGCACGGTGCTGCCACTGGTGCTGATGTTTCTGATGTTCCGCGGAGACATCACGATGGGAACGAATATGGCGATTCTGATTCTTGCAGGTCTTTTTCTGATCTGCTGGATCTATATGGGGATCGTGCGTCCGGTCGATGAGCTGAAGGCGGCGGCGAAGCGCATCGAGTCCGGAGATCTCGATTTCACGCTGGAAGCAGAGACGAACGACGAGTTCGGTGAGCTGATGCAGGCCTTCGATGAGATGCGGATTCGTCTCAAGGAAACCCAGGAGGAGAAGATACGAAACGATACAGCCAACCGTGAGCTGGTCTCCAACATTGCCCATGATCTGAAGACGCCGCTGACGGCGATCAAGGGCTACAGCGAGGGCCTGCTCGATGGGGTCGCCAGCAGTCCGGAGATGCAGCGGAAGTATATTCGGACCATCAACAACAAGGCGGCGGAGATGGATCGCCTGATCGACGAGCTGCGCTACTATGTGAAGGTCGAGTCGGATAAGATTCCGTATGATTTTCAGCATATCTGTGTGAAGGATTATTTCCAGGACTGTGCGGAGGAGATCGGACTCGATATGGATTCGCAGGGAATCCGATTCAGCTATCGCAATACGATCGACCCGGAGGTGGAGATGATCGCGGATCCGGAGCAGCTCCGGAAGGTGATCAGTAACATCATTTCGAATTCTGTGAAATATATGGATAAGGAAGAAAAGGAGATCGCGCTGAGTCTGGAGGATGCCGGGGATTTCATCCAGGTGAATATCCGGGATAACGGAAAGGGCATCTCCCGCTCGGATCTGCCGTATATTTTCCAGCGTTTCTTCCGGGCGGACAGCTCGCGCAATTCGATGAAGGGGGGATCCGGTATCGGCCTTTCCATCGTGAAGAAGATCGTAGAGGACAGTGGCGGACGGATCTGGGCGAGCTCGAAGGAGGGCGAGGAAACCACGATTCATTTCGTTTTACGTAAATACATCAAGAGCCCGAAGGAGGCGTAAACTATGGATGAGGATAAGAAGAACATACTGATTATAGAGGATGAGCAGTCGATTGCGGAGCTGGAGCGGGATTATCTGGAGATTTCCGGCTTTTCCGTCGATATCGCATCCGATGGTGATACCGGTCTTCAGAAGGCACTGGAGGGCGACTATGCACTCATCATCCTGGATCTGATGCTGCCGGGAAAGGACGGCTTCCAGGTATGTAAGGAGGTCCGGGAGGTGAAGGATATACCGATCATCATCGTTTCGGCGCGGAAGGATGATATCGATAAGATCCGAGGGCTTGGTCTCGGTGCCGATGATTATGTGACGAAGCCGTTTTCTGCTTCGGAGATGGTGGCACGGGTGAAGGCGCACATGGCACGGTATGCACGTCTCGTCGGCAGCGGCCGGGAGGAGAGCGGGGTCATCGAGATTCATGGACTGAAGATCGATCCGAGTGCCCGCCGCGTATTCGTGAACGGAGAGGAGCGGACCTTTACGACGAAGGAGTTCGACCTTCTCTGCTTCCTCGCCTCGCATCCGAATCATGTATACACGAAGGCGGAGCTCTTCAAGGAGATCTGGAAGATGGATTCCGTCGGTGACATCGCGACCGTCACGGTGCATATCAAGAAGATCCGCGAGAAGATCGAGATGGATTCTGCGAAGCCACAGTATATCGAAACCATCTGGGGTGTCGGATACCGCTTTAAGGTCTGACCGTGAGCTGTCCAGATTTATAAAGCCTTTGAAATTCTTCGATTTACGATGGAATTTCTTAGGCTTTTTTGCGTGGAAAAAATAATTCGCGATGTAAACGTTTACATTTCCCGTTCAGACTTTACTAACAATTTTTCCTAAAGTATAATTCGAATAGAGATTTTTCCTCGACATGGGTTAAATCGTATGAGTCGTTTTGCAGAGATCGCCGTCCATGTGTACGGCCTTTTTTTAAGAGATGCACTCATCAACATACATAGGATTAGGAGGATAAGCGATGGCTAAGAAATGGGTTTACTTGTTCACGGAGGGTAACGCAGACATGCGTGAGCTTCTGGGTGGTAAGGGTGCAAACCTTGCAGAGATGACCAATATCGGTCTCCCGGTTCCACAGGGCTTCACCATCACGACAGAGGCCTGCACACAGTACTACGAGGACGGTCGTGAGATCAATGCGGAGATCATGGGTCAGATCGACGAGCATATCGAAAAGATGGAGGAGATTACCGGTAAGAAGTTCGGTGATCACGAGAATCCGCTTCTGGTATCGGTACGTTCCGGTGCACGTGCTTCCATGCCGGGTATGATGGACACCATTCTGAACCTTGGTCTTAACGAGGACGTTGTAAAGGTTCTTTCTGAGAAGTCCGGTAACCCACGTTGGGCATGGGATTCCTACAGAAGATTTATTCAGATGTACTCAGATGTCGTTATGGAAGTTTCCAAGAGCGAGTTTGAGAAGCTGATCGATAAGAAGAAGGAAGAGAAGGGCGTAAAGCTCGATGTCGAGCTGAGCGCAGAGGATCTTCATGATCTTGCAGAGCAGTTCAAGGCGAAGTATAAGGAAGCACTCGGTGAGGACTTCCCGGCAGACCCGAAGGCACAGCTCTATGGCGCAATCAAGGCCGTATTCCGTTCATGGGATAACCCACGTGCAAACGTTTATCGTCGTGACAATGATATCCCTTATTCCTGGGGTACTGCTGTAAACGTACAGTCCATGGCATTCGGTAACATGGGTGATGACTGTGGTACCGGTGTAGCCTTCACGAGAGATCCGGCTACCGGCGCAAAGGGCCTCTTCGGTGAGTTCCTTACAAACGCACAGGGCGAGGACGTCGTAGCAGGTGTTCGTACGCCGATGCACATCCAGGAGATGGAGCAGAAGTTCCCGGAGGCATTCGCAGAGTTCGTAAAGGTATGCGAGACCCTCGAGAAGCATTATAGAGATATGCAGGATATGGAGTTCACCGTTGAGCACGGTAAGCTTTACATGCTGCAGACCAGAAATGGTAAGAGAACCGCACAGGCTGCGCTGAAGATCGCCTGCGACCTCGTAGATGAGGGTATGAGAAGCGAGAAGGAAGCCGTTGCGATGATCGATCCACGTAACCTCGATACACTTCTTCACCCGCAGTTCGATAAGGATGCGCTGAAGGCAGCGGTTCCGATGGGTAAGGGCCTCGGTGCTTCCCCAGGAGCGGCATGTGGTAAGGTCGTCTTCACTGCAGAGGATGCAGAGGCGTGGAACGCACGTGGCGAGAAGGTGATTCTCGTTCGTCTCGAGACTTCCCCAGAGGATATCACAGGTATGAAGTCTTCCGAGGGTATCCTGACCGTTCGTGGCGGTATGACCAGCCATGCAGCCGTTGTTGCCCGTGGTATGGGTGAGTGCTGCGTATCCGGCTGCGGTGATATCGTGATGGATGAGGAGAACAAGAAGTTCACACTCGGCGGAAAGACCATCAAGGAGGGAGATTTCATTTCCATCGATGGTACAACCGGTAACATCTACGAGGGTAAGATCGCTACCGTAGATGCTCAGATTTCCGGCGACTTCGGTCGTATCATGGGCTGGGCTGATAAGTATAGAAAGCTCGGCGTAAGAACCAACGCGGATACACCGCGCGATGCTGCAAAGGCACGTGAGCTCGGTGCGGAGGGTATCGGTCTCTGCCGTACAGAGCATATGTTCTTCGACCCGGAGAGAATCGAAGCATTCCGTGAGATGATCTGCTCCGATACGGTTGAAGAGCGTGAGAAGGCACTCGAGAAGATCGAGCCGTATCAGCAGGATGATTTTAAGCAGCTCTTCGAGTCCATGGAAGGCAACCCGGTTACCATTCGTTTCCTGGATCCGCCTCTTCATGAGTTCGTACCGAACACAGAGCCAGAAATAAAGGCGCTTGCAGATAAGATGGGCAAGACGGTTGAGCAGATCAAGGCGATCATTACCGGTCTCCATGAGTTCAACCCGATGATGGGTCACAGAGGATGCCGTCTGACCGTAACCTATCCTGAGATCGCAGTTATGCAGACACAGGCGATCATCCGTGCAGCCATCGAGGTAAAGAAGGCACATGCTGACTGGAACCTCGTTCCGGAGATCATGATTCCGCTCGTTGGCGAGGTGAAGGAGTTCAAGTTCGTGAAGGACATCGTCGTAAAGACCGCAGACGAGGAAATCGCAGCGGCTGGCGTTGAGCTCAAGTATGAGGTTGGTACCATGATCGAGATCCCGAGAGCCGCTCTTACAGCTGACGAGATCGCTGCAGAGGCTGATTTCTTCTGCTTCGGTACAAACGACCTTACACAGATGACCTTCGGCTTCTCACGTGATGATGCCGGTAAGTTCCTGAACAGCTACTATGACACCAAGATCTACGAGCAGGATCCGTTCGCAAAGCTCGATCAGAAGGGTGTTGGTAAGCTCATGGATATGTCACTGAAGCTTGGTAAGCCGGTGAACCCGAACCTCCACTGCGGTATCTGCGGCGAGCACGGCGGCGATCCTTCTTCTGTAGAGTTCTGCCACAACATCGGCCTCGACTATGTATCCTGCTCACCGTTCCGTGTACCGGTAGCAAGACTTGCAGCAGCACAGGCTGAGATCAACAATCCGAGAAAGTAATTTCACAGGATTGTGGATTAAATAAGTGATGATAAACACCGGAGACTGTCCTCGACATTCTCCGGTGTTTTATATCGTACACAGGTATGGACAGGGGGGAATTATGGCTGGAGATCATAGCGGACTAAATAAAGAAGAAATGAAAAACATCGCGCTGATCGGTTTTATGGGTGCCGGAAAAACGACAGTATCACATGCACTCAGAGCACTGTATGGACTGACAGAGATCGATACGGATCAGGAAATCGTGCGCCAGGAGGGACGCCCGATTACGGAGATTTTTGCGACGGATGGAGAGACGTATTTCCGGCAGCTTGAGCACGACGTGGTGCTGCGTTTTCAGGATGTGCATGCGGCGGTGATCTCCTGTGGCGGGGGTCTCGTGATGAATCCGGAAAATGTTAAAAATCTGCGTACATCCTGCATCATTGTTTTTCTGACGGCGACCCCGGAGACGACGCTCCTTCGGGTGAAGGATTCTGCGGATCGTCCGATCCTGAACGGACATATGGATGTCGCGTATATCCGTATGTTGCAGGAGAAGCGCCGGCCGGCGTATGAGGCGGCAGCGGATATATGCGTCGCGACGGACGGGAAGGATGTGGAGACGATCTGCTGTGAAATTATGCAGAAAATGAAGGATTTCTCATAATTATATAAATAGTACAGGACCGCGTTATTGTGTTGAAAAGTGCGCAATAACGCGGTTTTTGTATGCTGCTTTTGGCGCTTATTCTGCGCCAGTTTATAATTTTTTTATAATTTTGTTGCGAAATTAACGAAGCTATAATATAATTTTCACGAATAAGACATATTCCACTCGCGAATAATCGTCATGTTTTACACAGATTGTGAGGATAGAAAATGAATCATCAGGAAGTGAATAAGGAACTGCTCCATTTTCTGGATCATAGCCCGAATGCATTTTATGCAGTAGCCAATATGCAGAAGGAACTCGAGGACGCCGGTTTCACCCGCCTCTATGAGGGCTGCCCGTGGACACTGTCCGAGGGCCATGGCTACTATGTGACACGGAACGATTCGGCCATCATCGCCTTTCGTATACCGGAGGGTGAGTATAAGGGCTTCCAGATCATGGCGAGCCACTGCGATTCACCGGTTTTTAAGATCAAGACGAACGCAGAGATCGTCGTGGACAACAGCTATGTCAAGCTGAATGTCGAGAAGTATGGCGGTATGCTCTGTGCACCATGGCTGGATCGTCCGCTTTCCGTTGCCGGTCGTGTAGTCGTTCAGACGGAGGAGGGCATCGCGACGAAGCTGGTCAATGTTGATCGGGATCTTCTCATCATTCCGAACGTGGCGATCCATATGAATCGTCAGGTCAATGACGGTTATGCATTTAATGCACAGGTGGATATGCTGCCGCTGTTCTGTGAGCAGGGTGAGGAGAAGAACCAGTTCATGCAGCTGATCGCAGACGAGGCAGCTGTGCAGGTGGAGGACATCCTGGATACGGATCTCTTCCTGTATAACCGCATGAAGGGAACGACGCTCGGCCTCCATGGCGAGTTCATCGCAAGTGGACGTCTGGATGATCTCCAGTGTGCATTTGCATCTCTGAAGGGCTTCCTCGCGGCCGAGCTGAAACAGTCCATCGCTGTTCACTGTGTCTATGATAATGAGGAGGTCGGCTCCGGTACGAAACAGGGTGCCGCCAGCACCTTCCTGAAAGATACACTCCAGCGCATCAGCCGCGCGATGGGACGCAGCGAGGAGCAGTACCTCATGAGCATCGCTTCGAGCTTCATGGTATCTGCAGATAATGCACATGCCGTGCATCCGAACCATGCCGAGAAGGCAGATCCGACCAACCGCCCGTATATGAACCGGGGAATCGTCATCAAGTACAGCGCGAACCAGAAGTATACGACCGATGGTGTTTCCGGCGCTGTGATGCGCGCGATCTGTAAGAAGGCAGCTGTGCCATGTCAGACCTTCACCAACCGCTCCGATATGCTCGGCGGCTCGACGCTGGGAAATATTTCGCAGGCGCAGGTTGCGCTGAACACCGTCGATATCGGACTGCCACAGCTCGCGATGCACTCTCCGTATGAGACGGCCGGTGCGCGGGATACCGCGTATCTGATCGAGGCGGCGCGGGTACTGTTCAGCTCGAGCTTTGAAGGAAACGGGGACGGCAATTACAGACTGATCTTCTGATCATGATCATGTGTGGATGAGCCCGTGGAACAGGCGAATGCTGATCACCGGGCTTTCAAAACAAAGCGAAATCTGAATTCGTTTCGCTAAACAACAAAAAAGGAGTATACATATGGATTCAAAACACATTAAATGGACGACGCTCGCGTTCATGGCGTTTTCGACGGTCTGGGGTTTCGGAAATGTACTGAACGGCTTCATCTACTTCAACGGTATCCAGGTTATTTTCAGCTGGATCCTCATGTTTGCGCTTTACTTCGTACCATACGCACTGATGGTCGGTGAGCTGGGTTCCGCATTTAAGGAGTCCGGTGGTGGTGTGAGCTCATGGATTCTGAAGACGACAGGACCGAAGCTTGCGTACTATGCAGGCTGGACCTACTGGGCATGCCATATCACCTACATCGCAAGTAAGTCCTCCGGTGGTCTGAAGGCGCTGAGCTGGGCTGTGTTCCGTAACGCGGAAGCATACGATACCTTCCCTACACTGGCAGTACAGCTGATCACCTTCTGTATCCTGATTCTGTTCTGCTATATCGCAAGCCGTGGTCTGAACCCGCTGAAGAAGATGGCGACACTGGCAGGTACCAGCATGTTCATCATGTCCATCCTCTACATCATCATGATGTTCGGTGCGCGTGCCATCAATCCGGCTTCTTCCTTCGTGACACTGGATTTCAGTGCGAAGAACCTGATTCCGACCTTCGACTGGAAGTACTTCACCTCCCTGTCCATCCTGGTTTTCGCTGTCGGTGGCTGTGAGAAGATCTCTCCGTATGTTAATAAGGTAGAGAACCCGAGCAAGGGCTTCCCGCGTGCGATGATTAGCCTGGCGATCATGGTTGTGATCTGTGCGATTCTCGGTACCATCGCGATGGGCATGATGTTCGATCCGACCATCATCAACGAGTCCAAGGAGAGCTTCAACTCCTATAACTCGAACGGTTCCTACTGGGCATTCCAGAGACTGGGCGAGTACTATCATATGGGTGACAGCCTGATGATCATTTACGCACTCTGCAACGCGGTAGGTCAGCTTTCCACGCTTGTCATCAGTATCGATGCACCGCTTCGTATGCTGTTTGACAACGAGGATGCGCGTGAGTTTATCCCGTCGAAGCTTCTCAGACAGAATGATAAGGGTGCCTATGTCAACGGTATCAAGATGGTTGCGGTTCTTTCCGGTGCTATCATCCTCGTACAGTCCTTCGTTCCTGGTGCAGCGGCCGTTCTGAAGCAGCTCACCAAGCTGAACTCCGTATGTATGCCGATGCGTTATCTCTGGGTATTTGCAGCGTACATCGCACTTCGTAAGACAGAAGATAAGTTTAAGCCGGAGTATCGTTTTGTGAAGAATCATAACGTCGCTATGTTCTTCGGCTGCTGGTGCTTCTTCGTGACCGCGGCGAGCTGTCTGCTCGGTGTTTATGATGAAGACCTGTTCACCATGTGTCTCAACATCATCACACCGTGCGTACTGACAGCACTCGGTATCATCCTTCCGATTCTGAAGAAGAGAGAGGATGCAGCGAAGGCCTGATCCTTCAGATGCTGAAAGAGAGGATGCAGCGAAAGGCATCATGGCGTATGCCCGGAAAGCATCTACAGGAAAACAGATACAAAATGCTTTGCCAGGATGTAGAGAAATCTGCATCTTGGCAAATTTTGACAAGAAAAGTGAACCGGTTTACCGCAACATTCACAAACTTTGTGAAGAGTGCCTGTGAAGGCTTGAACCGGGGTACCAAATCAACTATGATGATGCTGGTATGGATGTATTCAGGCATCGTGCCTGAGAACATAGAAGTAAGAAAAATGGAAGAAAAAGGAGATTTGTTATGGCTGGAATTCTTGATAAGTTCAGACTTGATGGCAAGGTTGCATGGGTAACCGGCGCATCCTATGGACTGGGTCTTGCATATGCGAAGGCATTTGCTGAGGCTGGCGCAAAGAAGGTCGTTTTCAATGATATCAATCAGGAGCTCGTAGACAGAGGTATCGCAGAGTACCAGAAGCTCGGCATCGATGCATACGGTGTCGTATGTGATGTTACGAACGAGGAGCAGGTAAACGCACTCGTGAAGGATATCGAGGAGAAGTTCGGTGGTGTTGATATCCTGGTAAATAATGCCGGCATCATCAAGAGAATCCCGATGGTTGAGATGACGAAGCAGCAGTGGGATCAGGTTATCAATGTCGATCTCACCGGTCCTTTCCTCTGCGCAAAGGCTGTCCTTCCAGGCATGATCAAGAAGGGCTACGGCAAGATCATCAACGCATGCTCCATGATGTCTGAGCTTGGTCGTGAGACGGTATCTGCTTATGCAGCTGCCAAGGGCGGCCTCAAGATGCTCACAAAGAACATCTGCTCTGAGTATGGTCAGTACAACATTCAGTGTAACGCGATCGGACCGGGCTACATCGCTACTCCGCAGACTGCTCCGCTTCGTGCAAAGCAGGCAGACGGTTCCATGGCTCCGTTTGATCGTTTCATCCGTTCGAAGACACCTGCACAGCGCTGGGGCGAGACAGAGGACCTCGAGGGTCTCGCTGTATTCCTCGCTTCTCCGGCATCTGACTTCATCAACGGTCAGGTCGTATACATCGATGGTGGTATCCTCGCGTACATCGGTCAGGATCCTAGCCAGCTCGATGAGTCCAAGTTCCAGGACGTTACAGGCGTTGAGGATATCAAGGTAGCAGATCACTGATCTTGGTTTTCTGGATACGTTCACGAGAGACTGCTGCGGCAGTCTCTCGTTTTCTTTTAGTAGAAAATATGCTACACTGCATGAGAGAAGGCAGACAGGAAAACCAGGAGGTTTATATATGGCAGATTATACTGAAAGAGCCAACCAGAAGCTGGTTGACGCGATCCATGCACTGAAGGCATCAAATGGTGAAAACACAGGTGCGGAGCAGATCGTGATGGAGGAGATGGCGGGTGCTGAGTTCATCATGCCGGTACGTATCGTCGGCGAGAAGGCACGCGAGCGTAAGCTTCTGTATGGTGTCACCGCAAACAAGGACGGTGCACACTTCTACATGGTATTCACGAGCCGGGCAAATCTGAAGGCATGGTTTAAGAGCGAGCCGGTACAGAGCGTGAAGCACAGCTTCGAGGAGGCGGCCGATATCGCGATGAACGATCGGCAGATCTACGGCTTCGTTCTGAACCCGGGTACGGATGATTTCATCGTCGCCCGTGAGATGATCATCGATCTTCGCACGAAGATCAAGGGCGCTGAGCTCGGACTCGAGGGTGAGAAGTCCAGCGCAGACGAAGACATCATTTTCAAGAATGTCCGGGAGGATCAGACGACAGCGGATCTTCTGAATGCACTGACCGGTGCGATGCGGAGCGATCGTAATGTGGCGGCGGGGTACATCCGTGACATGGTCCGCAATGGACACACGGATTACTGCGTTATCGTTCGTCACATCGGTTCGATGGATGAGACCTTCCCGAGACTGATGGCAGCGGCACGTCGTGCCAGCCGTGGACGCTCTGTGGCACTTCTGTCGGCACGTGCGCCGATCGCGGCGAAGGCGATCGAGGGTCAGCAGCCGTTCTATCAGAGAGCGTTTAAGATCGTCGAGCAGTAAGCCGGAAGCAGCAGGCATCGATTCCTTCTGACGGGGGAAATGCATGAAAATGATGGATCAGGCGAAAGGAGGGGCGGATGGCGGAGTTGACACATGTGGATCACCGTGCGTTTGGACCGCTGTATGATGCGGATTCGGAGGTGCTGGTTCTGGGCTCGATTCCTTCGCCGAAGTCGCGGGAAATGAAG
>SAMEA3663095__coassemble_1128_pt1 | contig 22820 bp, 17 predicted proteins | sample SAMEA3663095__metabat2_low_PE_024 | metagenome-assembled genome bin SAMEA3663095 (sample SAMEA3663095) | pig gut metagenome | biome: pig gut; feature: pig-associated habitat; material: faeces | place: France | collected 2012 | reverse complement strand
GGCAGGACGACGATCTCCGCCTCCCCTTTCACCTTTCCAGGCATCGCCTTCCGGAGAAGCCGGGCGTCCGCTGCGGCGCCTTCGAACAGCCCCCGTCCATGACAGGCGAACAGGGCGCCGACGCCATAATAGATGAGGGCGTCTGCATTGACCAGCGGGAGCGTGGCGCCTGCACCGATCGCGGTGGCGAGCAGGAGAAGTGACAGAAGCATCACGAACGCGTTCCGGAGCAGCAGGTAGAGCAGCGGCGCGAGGAGCGTCAGCAGCATCAGCTGGTACATATACCAGAAGGTCGGATTACAGCTGTGGTTCGCAGCGGCCTCACTCATCGCCGTGAGGGAGAAGTGCCGACGGCCGGTCAGCACGTAAGCGAGATACCAGAGCACATTCCATGCGCCATAGGGTACGAGCAGCGACCAGACCCGCTCCTGCCACTTCCGCCCGATATCCCGGAAGCCGTGCAGTGTCCGGAAGAAGAGGTAGCCGGAGATCAGAAAGAAGCCCGGCACCGCCATCTGCCCGAGGGCGTTCGACAGAAGGTGCTCGACGTGGCCGGCGACGCCGGTGATGCCGGCAAGCTCTGCACCGGTATGGTCTGCGGTCAAGATCATCGAGCTGAGCGTCGTGTTGTCGATCGCGAGGTTTACGCTGTGAATCAGGACGACGAGCAGGGACATCAGGAAGACGTACCAGTTTATTTTATTTCGAAATCTGTTTTCTTGTGTCGGATTCATAGCCTTTATTTTACATAGAAAAAGAGCCGCCTGCAACGGCGACTCTTTCGTATATCGATCCATATATCGGTCAGCGGATCCTGCGGATCGGAACGTCTTTTGATACACACCGCCATCTCCGGGCAGTTGGTTCAGTATCACGTCCGAACACGGCACAATCCATGCGTTTTACAGTGGAAGCTCCATCTGCTGGGTCATCTCCTCGCGATGTGCTCTGTAGGCAGCGACCTTATCGTTGATTTTCTGGCTGGAATCCAGGATCGAGGAGATCGACATATCATGATTCAGGTTGTCGATGATGAGGGCGATGTACTTCGCCATATCGACGCTGATGTACCACGGCTTCGTCAGAAGCTCCGGCTGCTGGTAGATCAGGTTCGTGGTGAAGACACCGTTTAAGGTGCCGTTTGCGTACGCCTGGTCGAACTTGTTGAAGCCGGAAGTGAAGAGACCGAAGGTGCAGCATGCGAAGACACGTCTCGCCTTACGCTCCTTCAGCTCCTTGGCCGTATCGATGAGGGACTCACCGGAGGAGATCATATCGTCGATGATAAATACATCCTTACCCTCTACGTCTGCGCCGAGGAACTCATGGGCCACGATCGGGTTACGGCCGTTGACTACCTTTGAGTAGTCACGTCTCTTATAGAACATACCCATGTCGATGCCGAGCACGTTTGCGTAGTAGATCGCACGGCTCATACCACCCTCATCCGGAGAGATGATCATCATGTGGTTCTTATCGATATCGAGGTCCTCTACATGTGCGAGGATCGCCTTGATGAACTGGTAGGAGCAGGAGATGTTGTCAAAGCTGTCCTGCGGGATCGCATTCATGACACGTGGATCATGTGCATCGAAAGTGATGAAGTTCTCCACGCCCATCGCATGAAGCTCCTGGAGCATCATCGCGCAGTCGAGGGACTCACGTCCGGTACGCTTGTGCTGGCGGGACTCATACATGAACGGCATGATGACATTGATGCGCTTCGCCTTGCCGGTCGTCGCTGCGATGACGCGCTTCAGATCACTGTAGTGATCATCCGGGGACATGTGGTTCACCTGGCCGAACAGGCTGTAGGTCTGTGCATAGTTCATGACGTCAACCATCAGATACAGATCCACGCCACGTACGGTCTCGAGGATGTTCGCCTTCGCCTCACCGGAGCCGAAGCGGGACACCTTCGCCTGTACGATATAGCTGTCCTTCTGGTAACCGTTGAACGCGATGGTCTCCTTGTGATCACTCTCACGCTGGGTACGCCATGTAGAAAGATACTCATCGACCTTCTGGCCCAGTGGCTGGATCGAATCGAGCGGCATCAGCGCCAGTGGTCCCACCGGGATACGCTCAATAAACTCTGAAGTTCTGGAATCTGACATTTCTCTCTCCTCCTTAGAAACGTTCCAATCTCAAATCAACCTTCTTTATATATGTAAACAGTCATGACTGTCAACATCTTTTTATCATACATTCTATAACTACAGCTTTTTCCATAACAGTACAGACAGAGGACCCGGTGGGCGGTAGCTTTTTCCACCTATCCCAGAGGCCTATGGGCTTTCGGCTCAGCGCAGCCTCTGGTCCACTCCGTAGAGCGGGATGTAGTCGTACTCCGCCATGATACGGGAGACGATACGATCAGAATAACGGTCCTGCATCGCCCGGAAGTTCAGATTCGTCGAAATCATCACGGACTTGTGCAGTACCATCCGCTGATTCAGCACATAAAAGAGACGCGAGGTCGTATAGCTGTTATTCATCTCCGTACCGAGATCGTCGATCACGAGGAGATCGCAGTTTAGGATCGCGTCCTCTGTTTCCTCCTGCTCCTCCACATCATGCCGGAGCGCTCTCGAAAAGCTGTCGAAGAGATCCGTGCTGGTGAAGTAGATCACCGAATGATAGCTGTCCATCAGCGCCTTCGCCACACAGTTGATGAGGAAGGTCTTTCCAGTACCCGGATTTCCCATCAGGATCACGTTGCCGTGCCGCTCATCGAAGTTCTGCGTCCAGTCCAGCAGCAGATTCCGGACCTCCGCCATATACTGACGGTTCGTCTTTCCGCCCGCACCATCGATCAGCTCCCGATCATCGAAGCGTGTGAGATCGAAGTGATCGAAGTTCTGTGTTCGTACGATACGCCCAAGATGGGACTGCTGATAGATAAACTGCATCTGCATCTTTTTGAAGCAGTGACACTTCTCCCCACCGATGAAGCCGGTATCCTGGCAGTCCGGACAGGTATACTGCATCTCGAGATAGTCTGCCGGGAAGCCGTTTCGCACGAGCAGATCCTTTTTCTCCTCGCCGATGGCGCGGATATGGTCCTTCAGGTTCCGAAGCTCCTCCTTCTGTCCCTCCCGCATCAGCTGGAGCGTGCGCCCCGCCTCTACGCGCACAGAAGCCTCCAGAGCCTTCAGCTCCGGAAGCTTCTGATACGCGTCCTTTTTCCGTGCCTCGAGATGCAGCGCATCCTTCATCCGACGGACGTCATAGACGTGCATGATTTGATTATACTGTGCATTCGTGAGTGCCATTCTTCATCCTGTCCAGCACACGCTTCTGTGCGATGCTGTCATAATCGATTTCTGACTTTTCGATGTTAAGGAACTTGTTGTTTCTGGAGCTGGAACCACGGGTCTTCTTTTTCGTCTTCTTCTCTTCGAAGGACCTGATCAGCTCCCGTGCCTGTGCCAGCGTGACGATGCCCTGCTCGTGCCAGTTGATCGCGACAGCCTGCAGATACTTGCTGGTCGTCTTCTTGATGCTCGCACAGTACTCAAGCAGATACTCGATGACATCTGCCTGCATGTGAAGATCTTTATACATATACTGAAGCGTCTCCACCTGACGGATGCTCGGAAGTGTCGGCAGCACATGCTTCGCCACAAACAGAATACCGGCGAACTCCTCGTCATCGAACACATCATCGACGGTACCGGAAAGCTTCTCGAGCTTCTGCTCGGCCTGCTCCATCGCCTGTGCCGGAATCGCGGTCGAAGCAGCCGCTGCAGCGCTCTGCGCCTCTGCCTCTGCCTCTGCTTCCATATCGCCGGTCTCGCGGAGCTCCTCGCGAACGAGGGCATCCGTCCCCGCCTTAAAGACCCCCTGCTTCTCCCAGTAGCGCACGGCACGCTCGATATCACCGTCGGTCAGGTTCAGTGCATCCGCCGCATCCGTCACCGTAAACTGCTCTCCCTTATGCCGAAGCATCAGAAGATATACTTTTATATAATCCCCGTTCGCCGATCCCAGATACTTATCCAGAAAATCGTTCGAAATACAGGTCGCATGTACCGCAAGGTTATCAACAATATTTGTGCCCATCTCAACTACCCGGTTCTATCTACATTCCGTGATACGGAAATCTACAGTTAAAAAAATCCGATGCAAAATCGATCACGCAGACGTCGTTCTCAGGGTACGCGCCCACCGCAATGCCCGGTGGCAGGACCACCGTTTGCTTCGGTGAAATGATGATAACACAGGGTGCAAAGCTCTTCAACCGATCCAGTCCACAACTTTATCCACCTAAGTTATCCACATCGCGGTGGATAATGTTCACAGCTGAAAAGTCAAGACCTACATCTCGATTCTAAATTGTTTACAATTTTATTGCAATGTGTAAAAGCGCGTAAAATCGATGTCAAGAGCGGCAGCGGATTGTATTTAAATAGTACAATCCGGTGTTTATCCACAGCATGGCGGTGGATTTCCATTAATCGCTGTTGATGAAAACTTATTTCTTTTTGGTAAACGCTTACATTTTCAGCCGGATCTGGCAGGTGCCCCGGCTGGATTCGTAATACAAAATGAGGCCAGAACCCGCGTAAGGGGTTCTGGCCTCGTCTGATCAGGCTTCTTCCACGATGGCACCCGGCTGCTTCAGCAGGTCGTCGCCGACCTTATAGATGTCGCCCGCGCCCATCGTAATCAGGACATCCCCCTCCTCTACATGCTGCAGGAGGAAGTCCTCGATGTCTTCAAACTTCGGAATGTAATATACATTTGTATTCTGCTCGAGCATATGCTTCCGCAGATCATCGGAGCTGATGCCGATGGTGTTCTTCTCTCGTGCCGCATAGATGTCCGCCAGCACGATCTCATCCGCCTGGCTCAGCGCGCCTGCAAAATCATCCAGCAGCGCCGCTGTACGACTGTAGGTATGCGGCTGGAATACGATCCAGAGCTTCCGGTGCGGATACTTCTTCGCCGCCTCGATGGTCGCTGCGATCTCCTGTGGATGATGCGCATAGTCATCGATGATGGTGAAGCCGTTCACACTGCCCTTCTTCTGGAAGCGGCGGTCTGTGCCGGTGAAGCGCTTCAGGCCGCGCAGAATCACCTCCATCGGGATATCGAGGGAGCGTGCGACCGCAACTGCTGCCAATGAATTATAGATATTATGCTCGCCGGTGACGCCGAGCTCCACCTGTGCCAGCTCTTCGCCCTTATAGAAAAGGGTATAGCTCGGGTGTGCGAACTTATCGTAGCTGATGAAGTTTGCCGTATAGTCTGCATCCTTCTCGTGTCCGAAGGTGACTACCCGGCACTTCAGCGCCTGCGTGAAATACTCGCTGTGCTTGATGTCCTTATTGATCACCAGCAGGCCATCCTCCGGCAGCTTCTCTGCGAAGAGCTTAAAGCTGTGACGGATATCATCGATGTCCTTAAAAAAGTCGAGGTGATCGGCTTCGACGTTCAGGATGACCTCGATGGTCGGGAAGAAGCTGAGAAACGAGTTCGTGTACTCACAGGCCTCCACGACGAAGGTCTCCTGTCCACCGACGCGGATGTTTCCACCGATGTCCTTCAGCATGCCGCCGACAGAAACGGTCGGATCCTTATGCGCCTCGAGCAGGATCTCCGTGATCATCGAGGTCGTGGTCGTCTTTCCATGGGTGCCCGAGACATTGATCGCCTCCTTATAGTTCCGCATGATCTCACCGAGGAGCTGGGCCCGGGTCAGCATCGGGAGATTCTTCTCCTGTGCGGCTCTGAACTCCGGGTTATCCGGGTGAATCGCCGCCGTATAGACGACGACGTCGATGTCATCTGTGATGTTCTCTGCCATCTGCGGATAGTGGACCACCGCGCCCTGCGCTGCGAGCTGGTCGGTCAATGCTGACTCATGGCTGTCGGAGCCGGACACCGGGAACTTCCGTGAGAGCAGGATCTCGGCGAGACCGCTCATGGAAATACCGCCGATACCGATGAAATGAACGTGTACAGGCTTATCAAACTGAATCTGATACATATATTCTCTACCTTCTTATCAATCTCTTATTTCATTGATTTTTTCAACGAGTTCAGCATAATCCCCGCAGTACTTTTTGTAAAGAGGAGAAACCGCATCCCGGAAGCGCTTCTTTTCCCGCTCTGGCAGCACGATTTCGACGGTGCCCTCCCGAAGACACTTCTCCCGTGCACTCGTTTCACGTGCCGTCCAGAGCTCACGCTCATAGAGGCCGGCCGCGTCCGCACAACGCTGAATCGTCGCCTGATCCTCCGCGGAAAGCTGCTCCCAGGTCGCACTGCTGACGAGCATCAGCTCCGGAACGCGCATATGCTCATCCACGGTATAGTACCGGGCGATTTCGTCATGCTGCATCGCCTCGTAGGACGCCCAGTTATTTTCCGCGCCATCGATCTCACCGGTCTGCAGCGCATCCTTGACGGCTTCGTAGACGATCGGCACGGCTTCCGCCCCCAGCGCCTCGACCATATCTTCTGCGAGTTCTGCCTGCTGGACACGGATCTTCATCCCCTGCATGTCCTCGAGGCAGTGGATCGCTTCATCCGTCGTATAGAAATTACGAACGCCGGCATCAAACCAGGAAAGTGCAACCATACCGCTTCCCTGGAAGCTGTCCTTCACCTGTGCACCGATCTCCCCATCCAGTACCCGCCACATATGGTCTCGGTCCTCATATAGATAGGGCAGCTGCAGTACGAGCGTTTCTTCACTATAGTTCGGCAGATTCGAGAGCGAACAACGACAGAAATCGATGCCACCATAGGATACCTGTCGTACCGTAGAATCCTCATCCCCGAGCTCTGCGTTCGGATATACACGTATCTCGATGCGGCCATCGGTTTCCTGATTCACCTGGTCTGCAAAGCGGCGTGCTGCCTGGACGGTCGGATAATTGCCCGTCTGGTTATCGGCATAGCTGAACACATATTCCGGGACCTTTCTCTGCCTCTCCTGTGATGTCTGCGACTGATTCGTCTGTGCGTCTGTGGTCCCCGCAGCATCCGCACCCGCTGTCGACGCCACACCGGCACCGCCTGTACTCTGCGAGCTCGCCTTCTTCGACGCATCGGCCGCTGCCGTACTGCATCCAGGCAGCTGACTCAGCAGAACGACGCCGCCAAGACTCAACAGCAGGCACTTTCTGCGTCCTCTGAAAGAAAAAATCGTCTGTCTCTTCATGTCACTGCGTCTTTTCACTGTCTACCGTCACTTCGTCTTTTTCGCCGGATGGGCCTTCACTGCACTTGCCTCTGCAAACTGCAGGAAGGATTTGCTTTCTTCTTTACTCTGAAAGGCATAACCCGGAATCACCAGTCCGTGTCCACGTCCAGTGTACAGTACCGTCAGATTCAGAAAGCGACGAACCGCATAGATTTCCTTCCATGTCAGTGTCTGGTGCTGCTCCCCTACGGTGATATAGATATGCTCCTCCGAAAATGCAAGCTCTGTATCCTCCTGGATCTTCACTGCATTTTTTCTGCATCGAACATAAACGATAAGCGGCTGAATGAGCGGGAAATAAACTGTACCGATCGCTGAAACGATGAGCCAGCCCATCCAGTGATTTCCGTAGCTGGCACCCGCGAGGACCGCCATCGCGAAGGTAAAGACGACATTGACCACGCCAACCAGCGAGCTGTACTGATAAATCATCGCGAGCTCCCACATCTCCTTCACGCCGTTTCTGTATTTAAAATGATAACGCATGCATGCACCTCTCTTCCTGTTTGCATCCATCTTATAAAAAAAGCACGGCGGATTCAACCGCCGCGCTTTTTAATCGCATAAATTCACATGTAGACACGCTGCTTACAGCTTGCCGATCATGGAAAGAACACCGGTACCCTGCTGTACATATCCGAAGAGCTTCGGAATGAGGAGGGAGATGTTCGGAATGAAGGTGATCATCATGAGTGCGACAACCATCATCACATAGAACGGAAGCATCGCTACGACGATCTTCTCCATCGGACGCTTCGCAATCGCTGCACCGATAAAGAGAACCGAGCCAACCGGCGGTGTCAGAAGACCGATACCACAGTTGAGAACGAGGATGATACCATACTGAACCGGATCCATACCGATGGACATAACGATCGGAAGAAGGATCGGGGTCGAAATCAGGATGATCGGCGCCATATCCATGATGCAGCCGAGGATCAGAAGGATGAGGTTCACGAGCAGTGCGATGACAACCGGGTTGTTCGAAACACCGGTGATCAGGTTTGCTGCGAGATCCGGAACATGGAGTCTGGTCAGGCAGTAGCCGAAGATCGAGGAGGTAGAGATAAGGATCAGCACGATACCAAGGGTCTCTACACAGCTGTCGAGGCACGCCCATGCCTGCTTCCAGGTGATACCCTTATAAACGTAAATCGATACAAGCAGTGAGTAGATAACGGCGATCGCAGCAGACTCCGTCGCTGTGAACACGCCGGCTACGACACCGACGACGACGATCAGGATGCACAGCAGTGCCCAGATGGAGGTTGCGAGGCTGCGTCCCAGTCTCTTCAGTGAGAACGGCTCACCCTTCGGATAGTGTCTCTTCTTCGAGATGATGTAGGAACCGATCATCAGGGAACCTGCGAGAACAACGCCTGGAAGGTAACCTGCGAGGAAGAGCGAACCGATGGAGATACCACCTGCCGTGGTCGCGTAAATAACCATGTTGTGGGATGGCGGAACCAGCATACCCTCAACAGAGGATGCGATGGTAACAGCCGTCGCAAAGTCAACATCATAACCACGGTTTACCATCATCGGGATCTCAAGAGAGCCGAGGGATGCGGTATCTGCAGAAGCGGATCCGGAGATACCACCGAAGAAGTAGGATGCCAGGATGTTTACCATGGCGAGACCACCGGTCATCCAGCCGACGAAGGCGTCTGCCAGATCCAGCAGCTTCTCAGAGATACCACCGGTTCCCATGTATACACCCATGGTGATGAAGAACGGAACGGCCATCAGGGAGAAAGATGAAATACCCTTTACCATCTGCTGTGCAACGGTGTTCAGCGGAAGTCCCTGATACATCAGGCAGCAGACCGATGAAAGTGCTACAGAGTACGCAATCGGCACTCTAAGGAAAACCAATGCGAAGAATGTAATCAGGAGAACTGCAATAGCGGTTGTATTTGCCATAATTATTTCGCCTCCTTTTCATCCGGTGTATCAAAATGCATGCCGTCATCCGGCTTATAATTCTTATCCAGAATGTGCTCGATATCGATCACTAAGCGCTCCAGCTCGAAGAAGATCATCGCGAAGCCGGCCAGCGGAATCGGGAAATACATCCACTTCTTACTGAGCCATGGCATGGAGATGAAGGAACCCTTCGCACCGATGCCGTTTGCATACTTCCAACCGACGATCAGCATGATGAACGCAAGTACCATGACAGCGATATCATCGAGAAGATCCAAGGCCTTCAGAAGCCCCGTCGGAAGATAACGATCGAAGGTCGTCATACGAATATGCGCATTACGACGGATAGCCAGTGCCGCAGAAAGCACGGACATATAGGCCATCAGTGTCAGGATCGTCTCCTCGCCCCAGCCTGGCGCCGGTAAGAAGGTGAGGTAACGTCCCAGTACAACCCAGGTCATGATGAGGATATCAGCCACGAGAAGCAGCTTACAGAGCACCATGACGATTTTGTAAACCCAATCATAGATTGGCTCAAACTTTTTTAAAGCGTCAAGCATAGAATCCCCCTTCTAAAACTATGAGGTGCTCACGGACACGCCGTGAGCACCTCACTACATGTCATTCGAAAATGACGTTTGGTTACTTTTTTACAGATTAAGCAAGTGCCTTGATCTGATCAAGCACATCCTTAAGCTCGCCGGTAGCATACTCCTCGGTGATCGGTGCGCATGCAGCCTCCCACTCGGACTTGTCAGCGATCTCGATGACGTTGCAGCCACGACCCTTGAGCTCCTCGAGAACCTTATCCTCAGTCTCAGCAGCGATCTTCTGGCAGTAATCAGAAGCGATCTTGGAAGCCTCGGTGATAACGTCTCTCTGGTTGTCTGTCAGCTTGTTGTTCCAGGACTCATCAGAGATAACAACCTCGATTGCACCCAGTGTGTGACCATCCAGTGTAAGGTTTGGACCAACCTCGTCGAAACGGTTGGAAGCGTAGTTTGCGATCGGCTGACCAGCACCATCAACGGTGTTTGTCTGAAGTGCGGAGTAAAGCTCGGTCATGGAAACAGATGCAGGGTTTGCACCGAGAGAAGAAACCATCTTCTGCATGATCGGGTCATTGGAAACACGGATCTTCATGTTCTTAAGATCAGCAACGGTAGAAACCGGCTTGCTCTCAACTGTAAAGAAGTGTCTGAAGCCCTCCTCGCCGTAGAAGAGACCCTTGATACCAACACCAGCCTCCTCAGACTCGTTCAGAATCTCTGCACCGAGATCGCTGTGTACGAAGTTCCAGAAATGCTCTCTGGACTCGAAAACGTACGGGAGAGAAAGAAGAACAGACTTGGATGCGCCGTAGGAAGTCAGAGCGAATGCAGAGATACGGGACATATCGATGTCTCCGCCACCGCCGAGCATAGAGTCAAGAACGTCCTGCTCTGCGCCGAGTACGCCGGATGCCTGAAGGTCGATGGTGATGGAACCACCGGAGATTGCCTCAACAGCCTCCTTGAACTTGGTATCCATCTGTCCGCAGATAGTACCCTCGAGCGGGTTAACCTCAGCCATGGTCAGGGTAACCGCCGGATCAGCTGCTGCAGCCTCGTTTACAGTGTACTCACCGTCTGCTGCTGCGGCCTCGGTCGTCTTCTCCTCTGCTGCTGCAGTGGTCTCCTCAGCTGCGGCCTCAGTAGCTGCCTCGGTTGCTGCTGCAGTGGTAGCTGCTGCAGTGGTCTCAGCCGGCTTGGATGAGCCACAGGCTGCAAGGGATGCAACCATGGTTGCGGCGAGAACGCCACTTAAGATTCTCTTCTTCATAATAGATATCCTCCATTTTGTATAATTTTGACATCCACACTCTGCGGATGTCTTTCACACACAAGCACATTATAAAGAACAATCCTGCGTGGAAACAGAGGAAAATTCTGACATTTGCCGTACTATTTTAACATTTTGTTCACAATTATTATTCACTTTTATCAAAGTATACAAAAAAAGAAGCTGTAATCTGTGCGTTATTCACAACAGATTATAGCTTCTCTCACCATTATGACGTTTTTATGAACAATCAGCCCAGCTGATTTCGATACTCGGATGGGCTCATGCCGGTGATCCGGCGGAACACCTTCGTGAAATAATTACTGTCCGCATAGCCGACCCGCTGGCCGACTTCCTTTACGTTGCAGGAAAGCTCAGCGAGTGCCTTCTTCGCGAGCTCTACCCTGTACTCTGTCAGATAGGTCACGAAATTCTTTCCGAAGTTCTGCTTGAAGAGCTTACAGAAGTACGCCTCGCTGTAGCCGAAGGCACTTGCGATATCGAGCACGGAGACGTCCTCCATATAATGCGCCTCCACGTAGCGGCGCATGCGGGATACGATCCGGTCCTCACCACTCTCTTCCTGCGCGTGGTCTTCTTCGCCCTCCCCCGGCGTTTCCATCCCGGAGGATCCACCTGTCGACGCTTCTGTCTCCACCTGTGGCAGCGGCTGAAGCTGACCCGCCTTCACCTGATCGACATAGTGCATCGCCGAATCAATCGAGAGAAACAGCTCCGTCTCATCATACGGCTTCAGAAGATAATCGAGCGCATGCACGGAAATCGCCTTCCGCGCATAGTCAAACTCGTTAAAGGCGGTCAGAAAGAGGATGGCACAGTTCCGGTCCTTCTGCCGGATCTGCTCCGCTGCCTCCAGTCCCGTGATACCGGGCATCTCGATGTCCAGCAGCAGGATATCCGCCCCCTTTTCCTCATACAGCTTCAGTACCTCGCGTCCGTTCTCCGCCTCATAAAATACCGCCGATTCCTCACCGAACTTCTGGCGCAGCTTTTTCAGCAGTACCTTCCGCTCGATGGTCTCATCATCTGCCACCAGGATTCTGTACATACCAAGCTCCTTTCCTCCATATAAACTGAAACCTGACGGGATCTGCTCCCGTTCGTCTTAAGAATTTCGTAAGGGGGGTCTGACCCCATAAAATTTTTCTAAACAAAATCTAAAGCCGAAGTTTATGGGGTCAGACCCCCTCCAGCGCCGGACGCGGTTCCACTCCCTCCCGTTCCTGTGGGATCGTCAGTGTGATGCGTGTACCGACGCCTTCCTTTGCGTCAATGCGGAGATCGCCACCCTCCGGATAGAGTGTACGAATCCGGCGATAGATATTGCCGAGACCGATGCCGATCCGCGCAGTCTTATTTTCCTCCGGGTTATGCATGCGGGCGTTCAGTGCAGACAGCCGCTCTTCCGCGATGCCCAGTCCGTCGTCCTCGATCAGGAGGGTGACGATCTCGCTCGTCGAATCCTCGGTCACGGTAACCGAGACTGTCCCGCCCTGCTCCTTCTTCGACAGACCGTGTACGATGGCATTTTCCACCAGTGGTTGCATCGTAAAGGACGGAATACGAATATGGCTGACGTCTTCCGGCGTGTTCACCTGATACTGTATGCGACTTCCGAAACGCATCTTCTGAAGATACATATAGTTTTCAGCGATGCGAAGTTCCATTTCGATCGGCACGATCTGCTCGCGTGTGTTCAGATTATACCGGAAGAGCTGTGCAAGTGACTGCGTCATCTTCTCGGTCGTCGGGGCATCCTCGAGATCCGCCATGGAGCCGATCATATTCAGTGTATTAAAGAGAAAATGCGGGTTGATCTGACTCTTCAGCAGCTCGAGCCGATTGGCATTGAGCCGTTTCTCCATCTCGCTGTTCTCGAGCTTCTCCTGCTGCAGCAGCTCTGTCATCCGATGGTTTTCCTGAATCGTCTGGATATTCTCCTCCATCGCATGCTTCATATCGTTAAAGATCGACACGAGCTCACCGAGATCGTCCCGGTTTTCTACATGGATATCCTCTCCAGAGAAATCGGAACGAGCGATGCGCTGCGCCTCCTGGCTGAGCTCCCGAACCGGCTTCGCGATGGATTCCTTCATCACGCTTCCCATCTCCACGACGATGACGAGCATAATCAGGGTGAAGTTGATAAAAATAAACGGCAGCACCCGGAAGAGCGGGAGCTTCTCGGTATACGCACTCGAGCCAGCCTCTACGGTCAGCTGCAGCAGCCGGCGGGAATACTGCTCGAGGTAATCCTCCCGCTGATTGTATTCATTGAGACGCTTCAGGAAGCCGGTCCGGTTCGTACTTTCAGACAGCATCTCATCACGGAGCGCCGCATACTGCTGATACGCATTCTGGATATTCCAGGTACGGGCATAACGTTCCGCTCCGATGATTTCATAATCAAACGGAAGCGCTTCGATCGAGCGTTCCGTACGGTGAATCGCCTTCTCGAGCATATCCCGTGCCGTTTCGGTACCGGCAGAAACATAGCCGTCGAAGGCAAGGCCCTCCTCTTCCATCGCTTTCATAAAGGACTGGCAGGCGCGGTTTTCATCGAGGAGCTGACCGTAGTCTCGGAGAGAATAGTTCATCGTGAACATGGCGAAGCCGGCCGAGACCAGTATGATGAATACGATCACAGCCGCAAAGCTCTGCACCTTCCGGTCGATGGACATACGCCACCACTGACGTTTAAACATGCCACTCCTTTCGGATCTCTCCTTCACAGCGCTGCACCTCGCGAAGCAGGTCCTGGGCGGACCACAGGACGGCACCACTTCCCCAGGTGATGACCTGCACTACCTTATCTGAGGTCGCCACGGTGACGTTATACTGCTTCGAGAGCTCGTGGGTCTCCTCCTCGATGTACTCGTCGGCCGTCATCGCTTCCCGCGTGAAGACCACGTAGATATTATGGTACTTCGTCTGCTCTACGACATGCCCTGCCACACGATAGGCATCGAACACGACGATCAGCTCGACGCCGGTGTAGCCGGCATAGTTCGACAGGATGTCGAGGAGCTTTCCACGCGCAGCATCGAGATTCACCGCGGCCAGTGCCTTCAGCTCCTCCCAGGCAAATACGATGTTATAGCCATCCACGAGCAGATAATTCTTTTTCTTCACCAGCGGTTTCTTCATCCGGCGGTTCTCTGCGAGATTTTCTTCCTTTTCCCGTGCACGGATGGTGCGGGCACTCGCGATATTCATGTCCTTCGCCCGGTTTTTGATCGGTCCGTAGGTACGCACGAAGATATCCTCGAGCTCCTGATCCGCGATGTAATGACCGCCGCTCTTGTAGCCCTCGTCCTTCTTGCCCTCATGCATACGCTCGAGGCGCAGGGCATCCGCTTCGAAGTCGCGCTTCTCCACCGGGCCCTCCAGCTCGAGCGGCGACTCGACATGCATGTAGCTCTCCACCTCGTCAAACGGCACGATGAAGCCGGTACCATGCGCACAGAAAACGGAGGAGCATGGATTCAGGATATCCTGATCCGGGTCATAGCCCCGGGCAAGGATTACCTCCTCCGGATTATGACAGCGGTCGTAACCGCTGAAGCGCAGAGAGAGACTACCCAGACCCTTCGTGTAGGCCATCAGCTCCTGATGGTAGTTCAGCATCCGAACGACCGGTGCGGTACCCTCGAGCACTGCCCGCTCCCCCTTCATCTCCGGAGAGCCGAAGTGTGCATTCATATTCGAGAGATCCGTCATCGCACGGCCGATATAGTCGGTCGGAATGTCGAGCGTGAAGGCATAGTATGGCTCCAGCAGGATGTTCTCCGCCTTCCGGAGTCCCTGGCGCACCGCACGGTAGGTCGCCTCACGGAAATCGCCGCCCTCGGTATGCTTGTTGCTGGCCCGTCCGGCCACGAGTGTGAAACGAAGATCGGTGACCGGGCTGCCGGTGAGTACACCGATATGCTCCCGCTCCTTGAGATGGGTCAGTACGAGACGCTGCCAGTTGATGGCCAGCGCATCGGTGGAGCAGTCGGTTCGGAACTGAAGACCGCTGCCACGCGGGAGCGGCTCCAGCAGAAGATGCACCTCGGCATAGTGTCGAAGCGGCTCGAAATGGCCCACACCCTCGACCGGTCCTGCAATCGTTTCCTGGTACAGGATGCGACCGGCCGAAAATCCGATCTCGATACCATAGCGTTCCTTCACCATACGCTTCAGGATCTCGGTCTGGACCTCACCCATGAGATGAATGTGAATCTCCTTCTGCGCACTGTCCCAGCGGATATGGAGCTCCGGGAATTCGTCGGCGAGCGACTGCAGCTTCCGATAGAGCTCCAGCGCATCCACATCTTCGGATACGAGCTGATAGTCCAGCACCGGGCGCAGACTCGGGTCACGTCCTGCCGGCTCACAGCCGAGGCTGTCGCCGGTCTTCAGTCCCGGAAGATCCGGGATCGCCACGACAGATCCGGCTTCCGCCGTATCCGCAGTGGTATACTTCACACCGCTGTAGAACCGAAGCTCCGGCACCTTCTCGCCCGGCAGAAGCTCGGTACGCACCTTCAGCTCGCCACCGGTAATCTTCATATAGGAAAGGCGATGGCCCTGCGCATCCCGTCCGATCTTAAACACGCGGGCCCCGAAGCTCGTCGGATAGAGCGGAATTTCGATCAGCTGGTACATCCCCTGGAGCAGTGCCTCCACGCCATCGCCCTTCAGGGCCGAACCGAAAAATACCGGAAAGAGCTTCCGGTCGAGGATCATGTTCCGTACATCCTTCGGCTCGAGGACACCGGTTTCGAGGAAGCGCTCCATGCAGTGCTCGTCACACATGGCGATATTTTCCTTCAGCGCGTCGGACATCGCATAGCGACCGGCCTCGCTGAAATCAACGAGGCTCATACCGAAGTGCTTTTCCAGATCCGCCATCAGGGTCGGCTTCTCCGTCCCCGGCTGATCCATCTTGTTTACGAACACGAAACACGGAACATGGTAGCGTTCCAGCAGACGCCATAGGGTCTCGGTGTGTCCCTGTACACCATCGGCACCATTGATCACGAGGATCGCATAATCCATCACGGACAGAGTCTTCTCCATCTCGGCGGAAAAATCCACATGTCCTGGCGTATCGAGGAGGGTCACCGCGATATCCTGAAGCTGAAAGCTCGCCATCTTCGAAAAGATGGTGATGCCGCGTTCCTTCTCCATCTGGTCTGTATCGAGGTAGGCATCACCTTTATCGACACGCCCCAGCTTCTGGATGCGTCCGGAGCTGTAGAGGATCCGCTCCGAGAGGGTCGTCTTTCCTGCATCTACATGCGCAAGGATGCCCAGCACCAGGCGTTTCGTATACTTATCTGCCATCTCGTTTTCTCCTGCTCTTCCTGTGCTGCCAGATTTACTTCGGCAGCTTCAGTTCATCCTTATACTGTGTTGTGAAGATCCTGCGCAGCTCATCCACGACCTGTCCCAGGCTTTTTCCGCGCTCGTCGATGCGGATATCCGCATACTTTTCATAGAGGCGGGTGCGTTCATCATACAGGTCCTTCAGTGTGTATCCCTCCGGAATCGCGACGCCACGGTCGACGATGTTCCCGATGCGGCGTACCATCTCATCGTAACTGATGTCGAGGTAGATGACCTTACCGATGGAACGGAGGTGCTGCATCGCCCAGTCCTCGTAACAGATGGAGCCGCCCGGTGCGATGACCGCGTTCTCTACATCGAGACCTGCCGCGATATCGCCTTCGACCTGCAGGAAACCCTGCTGTCCTTTTTCAGCGATGATCTCCTTCAGAAGCTTCCCCGTCTTCTCCTGGATGACGATATCGACATCCACGAAGTTCATTCCCAGTCGCTTCGCCAGCAGTACCCCGACGGTAGACTTGCCGCTGGATGGCATTCCGATCATCGTAATATTCATAGTGTCTCCTCTCTGTTCTGTTATAACGTCTGAAGGGCGGACTTCAGCCTCCGCTCGTCGGAGCCAGAAGTCTGCCCTCCGGTGCATTCGTCACGACTGCCGCTTCAGACTGCACGAATGTCTGTTTACAGCTGTTCGGCGAAAAGGGTGAGCTGCGGCACAAGCTGCTTCTTACGGGAAACCACACCTGGAAGCTCGACGGACCAGGCATCGAGCACCTTCCCGTCTTCGCTTCGTGCAGGTCTCCGCACAGATTCTACGGCGAAGGCATTGTTCACGAGCGGACCTGCGCCGGCTCCGATGGCCAGGAGGTCGGTACTGCGCTCGAGGATGTTGGTCAGCATGATGAAGCTCATGTCGATCCCCTCGATCTTCATCGCCTCAAGGGCGAAATCCTCCAGCTTGTCCTTCATGCTTTCGAGCTCTTCCTTATTCAGGGAGGTCACCTGGCTGACACCGAAGTCGACCTTGCCGGCCTTGAAGTGCTTGAAATCCTGGTAGAAGATTTCCTTGATGGTTTTTCCCTTCAGGTTCGAGCCGGCGGAGAACATATCGAAGGCGTACTTCTCGATATCGACACCGACGATCTCCGCGAGCTCACGTGCGGTCTTCTCGTCCTTCGGCGTGCAGGTCGGCGAGCGGAAGAGCAGGGTGTCGGAGATGATCGCAGACATCAGAAGACCGGCCGTCGTACGATCGATCTCTACGCCGCTCTCACGGTACATCATCGTGATGATCGTTGAGCAGCAGCCGAGCGGCTGGTTTCGGAAGTATACCGGGGACATGGTCTGCACGGCACCGATCTTATGGTGATCGATGATCTCGAGGATGTCGGCAGATTCGATGCCCTCGACCGCCTGTCCGGCTTCGTTATGATCCACGAGGATGACCTGCTTGCCATGATTTCCGAGGAGATTTCGGCGGGAAATCATGCCGAGGTAGGTACCGTCCTTACTGAGGACCGGGAAATCACGGTGACGTTTGTTTGCCATGATGTCATGGATATCATCCACGAAATCGTCCTCGGTGAAGGTGATAATATCATCCTCCGTCATGAAGTAGTTGATCGGCATCGACTGGTTGATGAGTCGCGCTGCGGTATAGGCGTCGTAGCTGGTGACCATGATGATCATGCCGTTCTGCTCGGCCAGTGCCTTGATGGTCGGAGAAACATCGGCCCCCTCACAGATGATGATGCAGTCGGCACCGTTATCCATCGCAGAGAGCTGATTCTCCGCACGGTTTCCGAGGAGGACGATGTCGTGCTTCTCGATATAGTAGGACATCATCTCCGGGTTTGCGGCTGCGATCAGCACCTTACCCTCGGTGCAGAAGCGCTTGACATCACCGGTAACGACGGTCGCTTCCAGTGTTTCCTGAATATTTGAAAACTGCGTATGTGCCTTCGAGATGATCTGCGAGTCATAGACATTGAAATAGGACTTCGCGATATCGCCGATGGTGATGACGCCTTCAAGGGCGTTCCGTTTCGTGACGACCGGAAGGGTGACGACATTGCCCTCATTCATGATGGTCCATGCCTTCTTGAGGGACATGTTTTTATTTACACCCGGGGTCTGACGGTACTCGATATCGGAGACCTGGGTCTTTACGGTGGTGATCAGCCGCGGTTCCGGAACCTCGAAGTAATCGAGGACGAAGGCGGTCTCACGGGATGGCTCGCCGGCGCGGCAAGGGATGTACTTACTGCTGCCAGTGATTTTATTTTTCAGGTTTGCGTATGCGATCGCAGCGCAGATGGAGTCGGTATCCGGGTTACGATGGCCCGTGACCAGCACCTCACGCTCCGTGTTGTGTGGGATCAGTGTTTTATTTTTCGGCATGTATTCTCCTCACAGATAAAGCTAAGTTTACTTGTTATACGTTACCACAAATGCGACGGCAACTCAATGCAGGTACTCGAAAAGGGACATGGCCGGTGAGCGGTTACTTTACTGCTCAAACAGGGGACCCGGAGGGGCGGCTGAAGATGACGGTTCCAGCGGCAGTCAAAATATTTCGAAAAGTGAAAAGCATTTACCGTTTGTTCATAATTTATTCATATTTCGATACTATATTAACAATGTACAGAAAATTAGATAAAGAAAATCCTCTGTACGATATGAATGTTGGTATTTTTCTCCAATTGATAGATTTTTCATAATTGCCCCGGTGGAGCTTCGGCTTCACCGGGGTCTCCTCATTTCAGGGAGAACCTTCCGACTGAAAGCTCATCGGTCAGCACCACGCATAAAATCCTGCAGTTCTGTGAATATATAAGAAATCCCTGCAGGGCATCGCCTGCAGGGATTTCTCTACATCATATGATGATTTATTCTGTTTACTTCGCGTAGTCTACGGCGCGGGATTCGCGGATCACATTGACCTTGATGACGCCAGGATACTGCATCTGATCCTGGATCTGCTTCGCGATATCGTGTGCCATGATGGTCATATCATCGTCGGATACCTGATCCGGGACAACCATGATACGTACTTCTCGTCCGGCCTGAACAGCGAAGGACTTCTCTACGCCCTTGTAGGAGTTCGTGATATCCTCGAGCTCCTTCAGACGATTCGTGTAGGTCTCGAGAGACTTACGACGTGCGCCCGGACGGGCTGCGGAGATCGCGTCGGCTGCGGCGACGAGGCAGGCAATCAGAGATGTCGGCTCGGTACCGCCATGATGGGATGCCACGGTGTTGATGACCACCTCCGGCTCATGGTACTTCTTGCAGAGATCGACGCCGAGCTGGACATGCGTTCCCTCCATATCATGATCGATAGCCTTACCGATATCATGCAGCAGACCGGCTCTCTTCGCCATACGAACGTCGAGTCCGAGCTCCTCGGCGAGGAGTCCGGAAATCTGGGCGACCTCAACGGAGTGACGCAGTGCATTCTGACCATAGGAGGTACGGAACTTCATACGGCCGAGAAGCTTCACCAGCTCTGGATTCAGGCCGTGTACACCGACCTCGAGGACAGCGGCATCACCCTCCTCACGGATGGTTTCGTCGACTTCCTTCTGTGCCTTCTCTACGACCTCTTCGATTCTCGCCGGATGGATACGTCCATCGACGATGAGCTTCTCGAGGGCGATTCTTGCGACCTCACGACGCACCGGATCAAATCCGGAAAGAACAACCGCCTCCGGCGTATCGTCGACGATCAGCTCTACGCCGGTCAGCTGCTCCAGTGTACGGATATTACGTCCCTCACGGCCGATGATGCGGCCCTTCATATCATCATTCGGAAGCTGCACGACGGAAACGGTCGACTCGGTCACCTGATCAGCTGCACAACGCTGAATCGCATCCACGATATAGTTGCGGGCACTCTTTTCGGCCTCTTCCTTCGCCTGATTATCATACTCGCGAATCATCTTCGCATAATCGTGCTTTGTGTCCTCTTCGAGGGACTTCAGAAGCTCTGACTTCGCCTGATCTCTCGTGAGACCGGACACACGCTCGAGCTCCGTCACCTTCTGATTATGCAGCTCGTCGATCTCGGCTTCCTTCTGCTGCATCCGATCCTGCTGTTTCCGGAGTTCCTGTTCCTTCTGATCCAGGGCCACAGCCTTTTTCTCAGAGGCTTCCTCTCTCTTCAGCATACGATGCTCGAGATCGGATACCTCCTTACGACGGTCCTTGATCTCCTTATCAAGATCGTTTTTCGCCTTTAACGCCTCTTCCTTCGTCTCGAGAAGAGCTTCACGCTTCTTATTCTCAGCTGTTCTGATCGCATCATCGATGATCTCTCTGGATTTCTTCTCAGCGGAGCCGACTGTCTTTTCGAAGTCACTCTTTGCCTTGTTTGTTCCAGCGAAGAACATGATGAGGCCCACCACAACGGCCACTGCCACAACGATAACGATGGTCACTTTGTGTTCCTCCTTCACTATTATGTTGTTAATGTACAAACAGATATGTGAACGAGTCAAAACGGCAGACTGTCCGTCCCGGCCCAGACCAATTCTATTTATAATACAGCTTATATTTGAAATTATTTTCAAATTACATTAACTCAACCATTTAATTTTATATAAATATAACAATCATGTCAACAAAAAGGGGAAGAACAAAAAACTGCCCGCAGCAGGCTGCGAACAGTTTTTCATACATAGCGTTTCCTATGCGATGGACGCTTCAACGCCGTCCAGGGTCTTATAAAGCAGTGTATACAGTGCATGGATCTCATCCTTCTGAAGCTGCATACATGCGTTGATTTCCTGCGGAATATCGAGTGCGTCTTCCCGAAGCGCTTCGCCCTTCTCGGTGATGGAGACATCCAGCGCACGCTCGTCGCTGTGAGAGCGGGCCCGTCGGATGAGTCCCTTCGTTTCGAGTCGCTTCAGCAGCGGGGTCAATGTACCGGAATCCAGGTACAGATTCTCTCCGAGCGTCTTTACGTTCACACTTTTCTTCTCCCATAACACCATCATCACGATGTACTGCGTATAGGTCAGATCCAGTTTATCAAGGAACGGCTTATAGTGCCGTACGACCTCCTTCGCACATGCATAGAGCGGGAAGCAAAGCTGGTTTTCCAGTTTTAAGCAATCGTATTTATCTGCCATGATACCCTCCGGCTTTTTTTCGTCACGAATCGGTATCTTAGCATATGCGGCCCGGGCATGCAATTATATTTTGCACGACAGATCTGCTCCGCAGTAACGAGTCACCGTTCAGGCAGTGGGGCCCGAACGGGCGGCAACGAAGGCGCAGTACTACGAGACCGGTGAAATCTAAGCCGGGGACCCCTACTTTCTGAACGGTGACCGTAACGAAAAGAGGAGATGCACGAGAAAGGCACCGAGGACGACGCAGCCGAGGTACAGAAGGATCCCGACCGGGCGTCCGATGACGGCATCGATCGAACGAAATACCGGCTGAGAGCTGAGATGATATGGCGTAATGTAGAACATATCACAGTCGCCATAGCGATGCAGTGCGATGTTGATGAGCTCTGCGAGGACGACGGCGATGCCGAAGATCGGGAGGGTACGCCGGAATCCCCGACAGGATCTGTCCGAAAGTCCAGTGGCACGAATATAGAGCGCCGTCAGCAGCATCACGATATGCCAGATGAAGCCATGAGCCGTCAACAGCGGATGTCCCGGATGCAGGAGGCCTTCATGTACGATCAGTGCCAGTGCACCGCCGAGAAAGCCGTAGTCCTGCAGAAAGGTCAGGAGGGCCCGTTTGATGATGAAGGCACGCCGCCCTGTACGCTTCCGCAGCATACCATAAAGGAGGGCGAGGTACATCGGGAGGGAACAGAGCTGAAACGGGAAGTACCAGACATTATACTGTCCGCCCTCCACGAGAAGCCACAGCGTCAGCTGCTTCCAGAGTTCCATCGCGATCAGCACGATGCCGGCGACGACGACCGGCTTTCCATACCTCTGATCCCGCGCCAGCGCCTCTCGCATCCCGGATTCACTGTTTTCAGATTCCATTACGGATGTTGCTTTTTCGGATTCTGTTGTATCTCCCCTGTTCTTCATCTTCTCATGCAGCCTCTCACGTACGTATGCGTCCGCGCATCGATACCGATGCTTCATCCCCATCTTTTACGCTTCCTGTGATCATCTGTCAAGGCTGCAAGGGGAAGAAGCTACAGGCTTTCTTCAGCATCGAGCGCCAGTGCCCGCGTCACGAGCTCATAGCTGAAGCCCTTTCGGAGCAGTGCGGCATAGAGCTTCCGCTTCTCCTCTACGCCGAGTGCCTCCGTATCCTTACACTTCTTACGAATCGCCTGCTGCACGGCTGCAAGCTCCGCGTCGCCGGCGCGCTGGTCGTCTGCGCGGAAGGCATCCATCGCCGCGCGGATCTCCGCCTGTCCGACGCCCCGCTGGTAGAGCTTCTGCTCGATCTCCCGGAGCGACTTCTGTCCAGCATAGGTTTTAATCAGCTGCTCGGCGAAACGACGGTCATCGATGTA
>SAMEA3663095__coassemble_1054_pt1 | contig 26210 bp, 22 predicted proteins | sample SAMEA3663095__metabat2_low_PE_024 | metagenome-assembled genome bin SAMEA3663095 (sample SAMEA3663095) | pig gut metagenome | biome: pig gut; feature: pig-associated habitat; material: faeces | place: France | collected 2012 | reverse complement strand
GGAGTTTCTGCTGCAGGCGATGGCCCTCCATGGCGAGGTCATCACGACACCGTTTTCCTTCGCCTCCACGACCCATGCGATCGTGCGGAACGGTCTCACACCGGTCTTCTGCGATATCAACATGCGGGACTATACGATCGATGTCGATCAGCTCGAGTCCCTGATCACCGAGCGCACCAGCGCGATCGTGCCGGTGCATGTCTATGGAAACATCTGCGATGTTCACCGGATTCAGGAGATCGCGGACCGTCATCATCTGAAGGTCATCTATGATGCCGCCCATACCTTCGGCGAGGAGCTGGACGGACAGGGGGTCGGCACCTTCGGTGATGCCTCGATGTTTTCCTTCCATGCGACGAAGGTCTTTAATTCCATCGAGGGTGGTGCCGTCACGACCGGAAAACCGGATCCAGCGCTGATGGAGAAGCTCTACGAGCTGAAAAACTTCGGTATCCTCGGGCAGGAGGAGGTCGCGACGGTCGGCGGCAACGGAAAGATGAACGAGTTTGCGGCGGCGATGGGCCTCTGCAATCTGCGTCATGTGGACGAGTACATCGCGAAGCGGAAGCGCGTGTTCGAGCGCTACCGCGCGCATCTCGCGGATGTTCCGGGCATCACTTTCCCGGAGATTCCGGCGAACGTAAAATCGAACTATGCCTATATGCCGGTACGCTTCCATGACTATACGTACACGCGGGACGAGATCTTCGACCGTCTGAAGGCGGAAAATATCCGTGCCCGGAAGTACTTCTATCCTTGCATCAATGCCTACAGCTGTTACCAGGATCGCTATGATGTGAAGGATACGCCACATGCACTGCTGGTGAGCCAGGAGATCCTGACCCTGCCGATGTATCCGGATCTCGCACTCGAGGATGTGGACCGGATCTGCAGCATTGTACTCGGATAAATGCCGCGGGATAAGTGCGGCGAGAAAGGCAATCGTATGAATACAACACAGCGTACCGCCCTGGTCACGGCGATCGGCTCCTTCAGTGCCGATACGGTGATCCGGACACTGCGTCAGGAGGGTTGGCGCATCATCGGCACGGATATATATGAAGCAGACTGGGTGGCGGCCTCCCTCATGGTGGACGCCTTTTATCAGGCACCGTATGCGAGTGAGGAGGAGAAGTACATCGACTTTATCCGGGACATCTGCACCCGGGAGCAGGTCAGCCGTATCCTGCCGCTCATCGATGTGGAGGTCGATGCACTGAATCGGCATCGTACGGAGATCGAGACCGGGGACTGCCGGATCTGTATGTCGCCGGAGAAGAGCATCCGTATCCTGCGTGATAAATTCGAGATGAAGACGCTCGTGGACGGGGTGCTCGACGAGAGCCCGGAGCAGATTCGGACAGCGGTTCGGACGATTCCGACCGAGCGTGCCTCGGAGATCGATTTTGAGACGGTCAGCTATCCGATCATCCTGAAGCCGGTCGATGGCCGCAGCTCCAGTGAGCTCTACCGCATCTACCAGGAGGATCAGCTCGGCTTCGCGTTTTCGAGTATTATGGACCCGACGAAGCTCGAGGATACCAGCCTCGAGCACTATCTCGTGCAGCCGATGATTAAAGGACATGTCATCACCGTGGATGTGATTCGTGATGCCGCCGGTCACTGTACAGCCGTTCCGCGTGAGGAGCTGCTGCGTACACCGAACGGCGCAGGTCTTTCGGTACGCGTGTTTGAGGATCCGGTACTGGAGGCAGCCTGCCGCGCGATCGCAGCGCGGGCGGAGATTCTCGGCTGTGTGAACTTCGAGTTCATCCGGGGCGAGGGCTCCGGCATCTACTATTTCATCGAGTGTAACCCGCGTTTCGCGGGCGGTGTCGCCTTCACGGAGCTCGCAGAGGTACCGGCGGTGCACATGCATCTCGCGATTTTCGACGGTGGTGAAATCAGTGGAGAAGAGAAGCCGGTGACGGGCTTCATGACCAGAAAATACCAGGAATTCAGGATGTGATCTCCATCGCCCACAGTCAGGGCGTGGCTTGCCAGTGATGGCAGAAATATTTTAACGTATGAATGATGTACTACTTATCATCCCGGCGTACAACGAAGCCGGGAACCTCCCGCGGGTCATCGAGAACATCGAGACGCAGGACTTTCCGATGGATTATCTGATCGTATCGGATGGCTCGACCGATGGCACGATCGCACTCTGCGAGGAGAAGCACTATAACTATGTCGCACTGCCGACGAACCTCGGCCTCGCGGGCTGCTTTCAGACCGGAATGCAGTACGCGGCTCGCCACGGCTACCGATATGCGGTGCAGTTTGACGGCGATGGTCAGCACCGTGCCGAGGACATCCGTGCGCTCTACGAGAAGATGCAGGAGGGGGACTACGATATCGTCCTCGGCTCCCGCTTCCTCGACCAGAAGAAGGGCGGCAGCATGCGGGAGATCGGTTCCCGCCTGATCACCGGCGCGATCCGGCTCACGACCGGTGTCCATGTGACGGACCCGACCTGCGGACTCCGGATGTACAGCCGCCGGATGATCTCCTGCTTTGCCTACCGTATGAACTACGGCCCGGAGCCGGATACGATTTCCTATCTCATGAAAAATGGTGCGCACATCACGGAGGCACCGATCCAGATCAACGATCGTCTGTCCGGTGAATCCTACCTGCGTCCGCTCACCGCAGCCCGCTACATGGCGCGCATGCTGGTGTCGATCCTGCTGGTGCAGGGCGCACGAAAAAAAGAAAGCTATGAATAACGAAAACAATCAGAAAAAGGATTTTCTGTGGAACGCCGTCGGCAGTCTTCTCTACGCGCTGGCCTCCATCGTGCTCGCCTTTGCCGTCATCCGGATCGCCGGGGACGACGAGGGCGGTATTTTTGGTTTCGGCTTTTCTACCCTGGGGCAGCAGATGTTTATCATCGCCTACTTCGGCATCCGCCCGTTTCATATCACGGACCGGACACCGGAGTACAGCTTCGGTGATTACCTCGGCACCCGCCGCCTGACCTCCCTGCTCGCGGTCCTCGGAAGTCTCCTCTTCCTCGGTGTGCAGCTCGGCACAGGACAGTACAGCCTGCATAAGGCGCTCATCCTCCTGCTGCTCGCCCTGTATAAGATCATCGACGGCTATGCAGATGTCTATGAGTCGGAGCTGCAGCGCCAGAACCTGCTGTACCGCAGCGGCCAGTCGCTCGCCTTCCGTACGAGCCTCTCGGTCGTGACCCTGCTCGGCAGCCTCCTCCTGAGTGGCAGTCTGCTTACGAGCGTCCTGCTCGCCGATCTCATGCAGCTCTTCGGCACCTGGGCCTTCGCGATCCGCGTGCTGCGTGCCTGCCCGAAGGGACAGCTCGATACACAGTTCTCCTGGACGCATGCCGGAACACTTCTCCGCAGCACGAGCCTCCTGTTTTTCGGCGTATTCCTCGACTTCTACATCTTCTCCGCGTCGAAGTACGCGATCGATCGTCAGATGTCGAACGCAGATTCCGGCTTTTTTAACATCCTGTTTATGCCCACCTCCTTCATCTATCTGCTGGCGAACTTTCTGATCCGGCCAATGCTTACACGTCTGGCAGATCAGTTTACGGCGCGGGATACGGAGGGCTTCCGTGCCTCCGTCCGGGTCATGGTGCGGGCGGTCATGTTTCTCAGCATTGGCATCCTCGGAGCGACCCTGCTTCTCGGTCGCTGGGGCCTCGGCATCTTCGAGCGCATCCTCGGAGCGAGTGCGACCGGTCGTCTCGTGCCGGCCTTTCCGTCCTTCCTGCTGATCATTCTCGGCGGCGCGCTTTATGCGATGGCCAATGTGATGTACTATATCCTCGTGACCGTGCGCGAGCAGCGCCGGATCTTCCTGTGCTATCTCTTCACGACGGTACTCGCCTTCGTGAGCGCCGACCGCATGGTGGCGGCCCGGGGCATGCTCGGCGGTGCCCTCAGCTATGTACTGCTGATGGGCGTGTTGCTGGTGCTATTCAGCCTCTTCGTCTCTGTCACGCTTCGGAAGATGAAAAATATTTAATGAAATGAGGAAACGACATGTACAGTGTGGATGTCATCATCCCGAGCTATAAGCCGGATCAGAAGCTTCGGAAGCTGCTGGAGCTGCTTCTCCGGCAGAGCTACCCGATACAAAATATCATCATCATCAATACCGAAAAATCACTCCTCGATCCGACACTGATTCCGGAGGATGCACGCATCTCGGTGACTCATATCCGGAAGGATCAGTTCGATCATGGCGCGAGCCGGAACCTCGGCGTGTCGAAGTCGGATGCAGAGCTCTTTCTCATGATGACCGAGGACGCAGTACCGAAGGATACCACCCTCGTCGAGAGGCTGGTGCGTGTCTTCGAGACGGATCCGTATAAGGATGCGGTACCGGTGCCTGCATCTGCGGATGACACGGCGCTTTTGGGAGAAACAGACACTGCGGACGGGTATGCCGATGGAGACATTGGACACGGAAAGGCAGCCCGCGGCCCGATCGGTGCGGTCTATGGCCGGCAGCTCGCGACGCAGGAGAGCTCCTATGACGAGCAGTATGCGCGGCAGTTCAACTACCCGGCGCAGTCCTTCGTGAAGACGCAGCAGGACATCGCGCGGCTGGGTATCAAGACCTACTTCGAGTCAAACGTCTGCTGTATGTACCGCCGCGACATCTTCGACCGGCTCGGTGGCTTCATCGATCATACGATTTTTAACGAGGATATGATCTACTGCGGGAAGCTGCTGCAGGCGGGCTACGCGAGTGCATACGAGGCCTCGGCGGAGGTTTACCATGCGCACCACTACAGTGGCTGCCAGCAGTTCCACCGGAACTTCGACCTCGGCGTGTCGCAGGCGGATCACCCGGAGATCTTCGCGGGGCTTCGCTCGGAAGGCGAGGGCGTGAAGCTGGTGCTCGGCAATGCAAAGGACCTCCTCCGTCATGGCCGCCTCTTCACCGTACCGAACCTCGTCTGGAAATCAGGCTGCAAGTACCTCGGCTTCCGCATGGGCCGCAACTACCGGAAGCTGTCTCGCCGGATGGTGCTCCGCTGCACGATGAACCCGCGCTACTGGGCGCATGCAGGCAGATGCATCGAGGAAAACGGCGATCACAGCGGCGACCGAAAGAACAGATAAAGTGAAAACCTGCCGTGACCGTGCCTTCGTGCGTCGGCGTTCGGCAGAGGATGAAAGGAAGAAACGCGATGATGACACCCCTCTTCCGCGTGGTACTGGTCGTAGTCTCGATCGGCACACTCGCGACGGTTCTCAAACGAATACAGAAGGCGAAGCTTACGATCGAGGACTCCATTTTCTGGATCCTCCTCGCGATGATGTTTGTCGTCTTCGCCCTGTTCCCGATCGTGCCGGATACCCTGGCACGCCTGCTCGGCATTTACTCCACGGCGAACTTTCTCTTCCTCTTCATGATCTTCATCCTGCTGATGCGGATGTTCTCGATGAGCATGCGGATCAGCACCCTGGAGGATAAGATTCGGAAGCTCGTGCAGGAGCTCGCCCTCCGCGACAAGGATGCGCGAGATGAACGGACGGAAGCGTCGGCAGAGGGGTGCGGATGTGATCGCGCAACGCGAGCTCAGGATGCAGCGTCCTCGTCGAGCAGACATGCAGAAACGTGTATGGAGGAGAAAAACGCATGAAGACCACCGGACGAAGCCTCTACTGGGATATCTTCAAGGGCCTCGCCATCATCATGATCGTCTTCGGTCATACCGGACATGGCGGTGCCTTCGTGTACCTTTTCCATCTCGAGCTTTTTTTCTTCGTGACCGGCTTCCTGTATAACGAGATGAAGTACGGTGACCAGCCCTTCACCTTCCTGCAGAAACGCATCGAGGGTGCCTGGCCACGCTATACGGTCTACAGCATTTTCCTCGCGCTCACGCATAACTACATGGTGAAGCACGGCCTGATGGCCACGGGGACGGACGTGCACTACGCACTTCCCGAGATGCTGACCTCCCTTTTTCACGGGATGATCTTCCAGTCCTCAGAGCTTCTCGCCGGACCGATGTGGTTCGTGCCGGTGTGGATCCTCGGCGCGGCGCTCTTCGGCGGCGTGGTGTGGCTGGCGCGCCGCATCGGACGCATGAAGGATGTCATCATCGTGCTCTGTGCACTTCTCGGCATGGGCATCGGCTACTACTTCATCGGACAGGGTATCCGCCTGTTCTATGGCTTCGAGCTCTCGTTCTTCGTACTGCCGCTCTTCGCCGAGGGCTACTTCCTCCGGAAGTATGCCGGTGACTTCGCGACGAAGATCCGCGGACCGCTCGCCCTCGGACTGCTCGTCGTGAGCTTTATCGCACTGAAGCTCTTCGTGAAAAACGGCATCTGGTTCGACCTCTCTGCCCGCAGTGTGCACGGTGCCTGGTTTTTCGTCGGCACCGCCATCGGCACCGTCTTCACCCTGATGCTGACGCTGCTGATCGAGAAGCTGCCAGCAAAAATCGGCGAAGCTCTCGCCTACATCGGTCGCCACAGCTTCGATGTCATGGCCTTCCACATCTTCGTCTTCAAGATGCTCGACATGTTCCTCCGGAAGCTGTACTTCCGAAACCCGGCGATGGACCTGAGCGGCTACCCGTCGCCACTGTCCGAGCACTACTGGATGCTCTACACCCTCGTGCCCCTCGCCGTCTCCGTTCTCGCCGGATGGATCCTCGACCGCATCGGCGCACGCTGGAAAAACATGCATTAAGAAGCATTTAGCTACTGGTAATTTTAAAGAGTCTGCCCCACGAACGGTGTTCACCGATCGTGGGGCAGACTGTCGTTATGTACTATAATCAGGTCATCTGCCAACACTGGCAATGCTGATTTCTGGAATTTCATCCGTCTGTTAACACCGGCGTGGCTTTTTAGTCAAATTGCCCCGGCGCAGATGAGTGTTTCATATAAGAAGACCATGCATGGCATGGTGAAGATCGAGAGCAGGGTCGTGAGGACGTAGAGTGAGCTTGCGTAGGCGGCGTCGCGGTCATACAGCTGGGCCATCGAGGTGATGGTGGCACAGGCCGGCGTGATGGACGGCAGGAAGACGGTGAGCAGGATGGCGTCGGCATGTGGTATCTGCGCGAGATCGAGGAACGGCTTCATAAGAAGCAGTGTGAGGAGCGGATAAACCATGAGGCGCAGCACGACGGTCACATAGTTGTGCCGTGTCAGTACGATGCGCTTCAGTGGCGTTTCGGCGATCGCCATGCCGGCGAGGATCATGCCGGTCGGGCCGATCATGTTGTTCATCATCACGAGGACATCCTGAACACTGCCCGGCAGCTCGATGTGTAGAAGGAAGAGGATGACACCGACGAGGATCGAGAGGATGTTTACGTTCAGCAGCACCTTTTTCCAGTCGATTTTCTTTTCCTCACAGAGCAGGAACTTGCCATGGCTCCAAAGGAGGATGAGCTGGATCGCCACGAAAGCACTGCAGTAGATGACATACTCCTGTCCGAGAAGCACCTGCACCAGCGGGATGACGAGGATGCCGGCGTTCGGATAGATGCAGCTCGCCTGCTCGATGGCGTTCAGGTGCAGCAGCTTCCGCAGTGGGATCGTGATGACGAGAAACAGGATATGAACTGCAACCGCGGCCACGCAGGCCAGCGCGAGTCCCTTCTGCACCTCCGGCGTCGCCTCCACCTGGAAGGCGTTGATGATGACACAGGGCATGATGAGATAGACGAGCACGACCGACAGCGCTTTACTGTCGGAGGCCTTTAAAAGACCGAGCTTCACGATGGCGTAGCCCATCAGCATGATGGCAAACAGCTTCAGAATCTGAAGCGCAAGTAATAGACTGATCTGCATGATATGTTCCTTTCGTGCATCGATGAGGATGCACATGATGTAGTGGCTTATCCGATGCCGATGTATGGACGTGCAGCTGAGTGCAGACCATGAATCCTGATTTTCGGCATCATCTGATGTACCGTTCTATCACATTGCGAGGCGCGCGGTGATTTTTTTTACGATTTTATCCTGAAGCTTCCCTATGCTCTGCTCATAGAGCCAGGATGTGAGGAAGAGGGCCGCGAAGCTCACCACCGTGAGGATCACGAATACCTTCGAGTAGGAGATGCGATTCACGAGACGGAGGTAGAGATGGAGTGACAGACTCGCGATGAGCGGGAAGTGTACGAGGTATACCGCGAAGTTCATCGGCGCGACACGCTTCAGTGGGGCCCACTCGAGTGCACGTTGGAGCGGCGGGCAGTTCATGACACCGACGATGAGGCTGAAGCTGAACAGCATGACCCAGTAGGCGCTCCAGATAAACACTGGGGCGATCGCCGGACAGTGTGCACGGAAAAACGGATACAGTACGCGCTGCAGGCCACCGGCATCCAGGGCGATCGGGAGCAGCACGAGCAGCAGGAAGAAGAAGCGGAGCAGGGGGTGCCCGTCTTTTTCGTGCTGTGTAAGCCACGCCTTCAGTGCGTCATCCAGCTTTCGGAGGATGAGCCCCATCAACACGAGATGCACATGGAAGAAGTTCGGCTCCGGCAGATGGAAAAAGCTGTAAACGAAGACCGCAAGGCAGCTGAACTGAAAGAGGCGGAGCGGAAGCTTCTGCTCCACTGCGTTATACAGGTAGATGATGCAGGTGCCGAGCAGAATGTACTTCATCATCCAGAGCGGACCGTTCAGATCCCCGTCCAGGGTGACGGTGGCGCGGAGCAGCTCCGGGATCGTCGGTGCATGCGTGTAGTAGGTCGCGAGCCAGGCGTTGTGCAGCAGTGCACTTGCCTCCGCCGTCGGATAGCCCACGGTATAGTACAGGATAAACGCGACGAGATTGATGAAGAAAAACGGCACCACGAAGCGAAGATAGCGCGCCAGCAGCTGCGGCAGCAGATGCTGCGCCCTCGTCCGTTTGAACGACGCGAGATAACCGGACAGGATACAGAAACCATACAGCGCGAGGCTCGAATCCAGCAGCACCGACAGCGGATACGTAAACAGCCGCTCGAGCTCCGGCCGCAGCGCCGGTCGCGGATCACACAGCGTCCAGAACACCCCTGCCAGATGCGCCCAGAAAATCATCAGACAGAAAATATATTTTAAAGAATCAAGATAGTATAAACGCTTTGATGAAGTTCCCATAATCATTTCCTTTATTTATAGTGATCATCATTAATGTAGTAAAAATTGCCTGAATGCGCAATATATAGTAAAATGACTTCGTTTATAAATGTCGTCACGCACAGGAAACCGGAGATGAAGCCCGCTTAATTGCGCATTCAAAGAACAGGTTCTATCGGATCGTCCGTGGATGACATGCAGGCTTGCCTGTTATGGCAGCCACGAACGATCCGAAAGGTTCTGTACTTTGAACTAAGTGAGTAGCGGGCTTCATCTCCGGTTTACGTCCGAGAATAATACAGAAGGAATTATATGTTACATCTTTTTCAGAGTTTCATCGGCACCGGCGATCAGTTCCTGATCGGCCGTTTCGTCTGCCTGATGATCGCGCTATGCGTGATCATCGCGACCTGCCTCTGCCTGTTTAAAAAATCCAGATGGAAGCTTCACCAGATCTACTTCATCGCGGTGTTCTCAATGGGGCTTGTTTTCATGTGCACACTTCCGCCGCTTTCCGCACCGGACGAGATCCTGCACTTCACCGGAGCCTATGCGCTGTCGAACCAGATGATGGGGCAGTCGGTCCGGGATGAAGACGGCCACGTCCGCATCCGCGAGGAGGACGAGTACCTCGTCAACTGGCCGGGCGACGATGACCCATGTAAAGCTACGGTGCTCGGGCAGACACTTGACCGCTCGGTGTATGAAGCGATGCATGAGAAGGGCCTTTTCCACGCGACGGAGACCGGGACCAGTATCACGCTGCAGCAGCCGGTGAAGACGACCCCATGTGCGTACCTCCTGCCGGCCCTCGGCATCACCCTCGCCCGCCTTCTGAAGCTCAGCGCCGTCGGCCTCGTGCTGCTCGGCCGCTTCATGAACCTCCTCCTGTTTGCGACCCTCGGCGCGATGACCGTCCGCCGTACGCCGATCGGAAAAGAGGTCTTCTTCGCGATCTCGCTCTTTCCGATGACCCTTGAGCTCGCTGGTAGCTACAGCTACGACAGCTATATCATCGCGCTCAGCTTTTATCTGACCGCCGTGATCCTCGATCTCGCGCTCGCGAAGCCATCGACCGGTATCACGCGGAAAAACGTGATCGAGCTTTCCGCACTCGCGCTGCTGCTGTCCCCGTGCAAGATGATCTACGCGACGCTCTTCCTTCTCTGCCTCCTGATCCCGGTTCAGAAGTGGGGCGCGAGGCCGTGGCCGAAGTGGATCCTGTCCGTACTCCTCATCGGTGCGCTGATCGTCGGCTCCATCCTTCTCGTGAATTTCCGGGAGGTCCTCCGTTATGTCAATGCTTCCGGCGTGACACAGGCACCGGAATTTACCTCTTCCGGCGACGTGAACACAGTGAAGCTACATGACCTCGCCGAGCTCATCCATGACCGGACGCTCGTGTTCCGCATCATACGGAATACACTTCAGATCCTGGGTGGACAGTTCCTCGGTACGACCGTCGGCATGTGGCTCGGCGCCTTCGACCGGGGACTGGCGACGCCAGTGCCGATGCTTGTGCTCTTCTGGACAGGTACACTGCTGCTGGCCATCACCGGACGCCGGGAGGAACCGACACTGTCCATCCCACGGAGAGTGTGGATGGTTCTCGTATTTCTGCTCCTCGGCTTCATCCTGATGGTTAGCATGCTGCTCGCCTATACACCGGCGGATACCTTCTATATCCTGGGCGTTCAGGGACGCTATTTCCTGCCGTTCCTTCCGGTTCTGCTGCTGGCATTTCGTACACCACGGCTCCACCGCCTGCGGTTGATTGGCCGCGTCGGCATCGGGCTCGACGCACTGCTTCTCAGCGTGATGCTGCTGATGGATGCACTCGTGCTCCTCGGCTGTTTCCTCACCGTTGTGCAGCGGGCCTGAAAGGTGGTATAATAAAGTGTTCACATAAACACAGGAAGATGGAAAGAATAAACTATACATGAAAGCATTTATCGAATTATTACAGCACATGGCCGAGAAGCGTCGGATGATCCTGGACCTTGCAAAGTCCGATTTTCGTAAGCGCTTCGTCGGCTCCTACTTCGGCATCATCTGGATGTTTCTCCAGCCGCTCGCGACGGTGACCATCTATGCGTTCATCTTCGGACCCTATGGTTTCAAGTCCGCGCCGCCGGTGCCGAACACGAGCTACGTGATCTGGCTGATTCCGGGCCTCGTGCCCTGGTTCTTCTTCAGTGAGAGCCTGAACACCTTGACCGGCATCCTGCAGGAGTACAGCTACCTCGTGAAGAAGGTCGTCTTCCCGGTGGAGCTCCTTCCGATCATCAAGCTCGCGTCCTGCTTTTTCGTTCACCTCTGTTTCATCGTGATCATGCTGGTCGCCTTCCTCGTGTCCGGCAAAACCCCGATGCTCAGCTGGCTCCAGATCATCTACTACAGCTTCGCTGCTTCCGTGCTGGTGCTGGGCCTCGGCTATCTCACGAGTGCGGTCAATGTCTTCTTTAAGGACATGCAGCAGATCGTCGGAATCTGCCTCCAGTTCGGTATCTGGATGTGCCCGATCATGTACGATGAAACCCTCTTTACGAGCCGTGCACCATGGGTCGGAACCCTGCTGAAGCTGAATCCGCTCTACTATATCGTGGCGGGGTACCGTGATTCCATGCTGACGGGAGCCGGGTTCTGGATGCGCCCGACCCTCGGCATTTACTTCTGGGTGGTGACGCTCGTGATTTTCTTCGTCGGCCTCTCGTTTTTCCGTAAGCTCCGTCCGCATTTTTCGGATGTATTGTAAGCGCACAGGCGGATGAAACGTTCGAAACTATGTGACCAGGCACCCTGAAACCGGGTGTTTACAGATACACAGCTGCGTATGCATGCTTTCTGCCGGAACGTGCAGAAGTATGGAAGCGCACATAAGGAGTCGATATGCTGTATACGATCGCAGTTTTAGCAAATGTACTGTTTTTTTTGACCTTCGGAAGTCTTTACTACCGTAGAAAGATCGAGGCGATCCAGGACCCGAAGAAGCGCGCGGAGTATACCCTGCCGCTCGTGCAGGGCATCTTCCGGAAGATTCTGAAAACAGCCCATGTGACGGTGGAGGTTGAGGGAATGGAAAACCTCACGTCGATCCCGAAGGACGAGGGTGTCCTGTTCGTCGGAAATCACCGCTCGTATTTCGATGTCATCATCGCCTATACCCTGGTGGACCGCCCGACCGGCTTCATCGCGAAGGCAGAGATCGAGAAGATCCGGCCGTTGAAGCGCTGGATGGACGAGCTCGGCTGTCTGTTTATGGATCGAAATAATCTGAAGCAGTCCCTGAAGGTCATCATCACGGCCATCAAGCAGGTGCGGGAGGGGCAGTCCATCTGGATCTACCCGGAGGGCACCCGTTCAGAAGGTGCGACAGAGCTCGACATGGAGACCTTTAAGGAGGGCTCCTTCAAGGTGGCAGAGAAGACCGGATGTAAGATCGTGCCGGTATCGATGATCGGAACACGCGATATTCTGGAGGCGCAGTTCCCGGCGATCAGACCGAAGCATATCAAGGTGCGCATCGGTGCTCCGATCGAGGTGAAAAACCTCGGTGCAGAGGAGCAGAAGCACATCGGCGCCTGTGTTCAGGCGAGGGTGAAGGCGGATATCCAGACACTGCTGGCAGAAGAGAAAGACTAAAGGGTCATTACATGGAAGAAAAAAACGCACTTTTACAGATTCGTGACCAGCTCGATGTACTGGATTACCAGATTACAGAGCTTTATAAGCAGCGGATGGACCTCTGCGAAAAGGTGGCAGAGTATAAGATCGAAACCGGCAAAGCGGTATTTGATCCAGTACGGGAGGCGCAGAAGCTGGATACCGTACAGTCCTATCTCGATACGGATTTCGATCGGAAGGCGATCCGGGAGCTCTATCAGCAGATGATGACGATTTCGAGACGCCGGCAGTTCGGTATTCTGTCTGCACATGGCAAGAGCTTCCATGCGGATTTCGAGAAGCTCGATGCGATTCCGAAGAGTGGAAAGCGCGTCGTTTATCAGGGCGTCGAGGGTGCGTATGCCCATCTTGCGGCACGACAGTGCTTCGGCACGGAGACAGCACTCCGCCATGTGAAAACATGGAAGGATGCCATGGACGAGGTCGTGGAGGAACAGGCGGACTACGCAGTGCTTCCGATCGAGAATTCCAGTCATGGGGCAGTTTCAGATATTTTCGATCTTCTGGTGCGCTATCCGTCGCTCGCGATCGTCGAGGAGGTCGATCTGCATGTGGCGCATGCGCTGATGAGCGTGGCGGGCGCCAGCGTGGACGGACTGAAGCGGATCTACTCACATCCACAGGCACTCGGTCAGTGCGCGGCCTTTCTGGAGGCACATCCGGAGATCGAGGCGGTGCCGGTGCTGAACACCGCAGTCGCTGCAGCGTACGTCCGGGATCATCAGGATCCGTGCAGCGCAGCACTCGCCTCCGAGCTCTCTGCGGAGCTGTATGGACTGACGATTCTGCAGCATGGAGTCAATCAGGAAAAGAGCAACACGACCCGCTTTATCGTGCTCGGCCGTGAGCGCGTCTATACAGCGGATGCAGAGAAGATCAGTATCTGCTTCGAAACAGCACATAAGCCGGGTACGCTCTATAATGCACTGGGTAATTTTATATTCAATGATGTCAATATGCTGATGATCCAGTCCCGGCCGATTCAGGAGAAGCCGTTCGAGTATCGCTTCTTCGTCGATCTCGAGGGAAACCTGTCCATGCCGAATGTCATCAATGCACTCGCCGGACTCGAGGATCAGATCACATCCCTTCGTATCCTGGGGAATTACGGAAAGGAGTAACTATGTCACAGATTAGTGTGCTCGTCGTTGACGATGAAAAGGAAATCGCAGAGCTGGTGGAGATCTATCTCGTCAGTGACGGATATAAGGTATTTAAGGCCTACAATGCAGAAGAGGGCCTGAAGATCCTCGATGAGCAGGAGATCCATCTCGTGCTGCTCGACATCATGATGCCGGGCATGAACGGTCTCGAGATGTGCCGGAAGATCCGGACGAAGTCCAACATCCCGATCATCATGCTGTCGGCGAAGTCCACGGACCTCGATAAGATCGTCGGCCTCACCGGCGGTGCGGACGATTATGTGACGAAGCCGTTTAATCCGCTGGAGCTGACGGCACGCGTGAAGTCACAGCTTCGCCGATATACGCAGCTGAACCCGAACGCAGCGGATCAGTTCGCCAGCAGTGAGATCACGATCCGTGACCTCACCATCAACAAGGATAATCATCGTGTACTGGTGGACGGCGAGGAAATCAAGCTGACGCCGATCGAGTTCGAGATTCTGTTCCTGCTGGCATCCCATCCGGGCAAGGTGTTCTCCACCGATGAGATCTTCGAAAAGGTATGGGATGAAAAGGTTTATGAGGCCAACAACACGGTGATGGTGCACATCCGCCGTCTGCGTGGAAAGCTGCGGGAGGAGAGCCGCGAGAACAAGATCATCTCGACCGTCTGGGGCATCGGTTATAAGATCGAGAAGTAAGCATCACGACCTTGGAAAAAGATAAGAACGAGCAGAAAAATCATACCCATGGGCATGGCTATATGATGCAGCTGATGGCACATATCGGCATCGCGTCGGTGATTACGATCATCCTCCTCGTGTTTCTCATCACGAATCTTACAGCCATCACCAGCTTTCTTTATCAGACAGGAAACGATTCTCAGGCCCTGCAGCGCTTCGCGCTCGGCTCGACCATCAGTGTCCTGCTTTTTGTGCTGCTCGGAATTCTCCTGTTTTCCCTGATTTTCCTGCTTTTGCAACGAAAGATGGCGCGGGATGTCGAGACGATCGCCCGTGCAGTGAAGCAGATTTCCGAGGGGGATCTCAGTACCCGCCTGGAGCTGGAGGGGGAGGGGGAACTCACGGATATCGCCGAAAATCTGAATCGTATGGAGGAGGATATCCAGGAGCTCATCGATAAGGAGCGGACATCGGAGCAGTCGAAGACGGATCTGATTACCAATGTCGCACATGATCTCAGGACACCGCTGACTTCTATCCTCGGATATCTCGAGCTGCTTCGGAAGAATCAGAAGCTCTCACCGGAGATGCAGCAGAAGTATCTGGACATCGCCTACAACAAGTCGGTACGCCTTCAGAAGCTGATCGAGGAGCTGTTCGGCTTCACGAAGCTATCCTATGGAAAAATCAATATGAACGTGGCGAAGGTGGACATCGTCGAGCTGCTGGCACAGCTTCTCGAGGAGAGCTACCCGAATTTTCAGAAAAACGGCCTCAGCTATGATTTCGTATCGAATCGGAAGTCGCAGATCATCGAAGCCGATGGTGATCTGCTGGCACGACTTTTCGACAATCTGATCGGCAATGCCATCAAGTACGGTAAGGAAGGAAAGCGTGTCCGGGTCAATCTCCGGGCGGATCGAGAGATCGTGACGATCAAAATCGTGAATTACGGTTATGTGATTCCGGCAAATGAGCTGCCGCTGATTTTCGACCGCTTTTATCGGACGGATCACAGCCGGACGAACGCGTCCGGTCCCGGTGGAACGGGCCTCGGTCTGGCCATCGTCAAGAACATCACCGATATGCATCATGGTACGGTGTCGGTTTCTTCAGATCTTTCGGGAACGGTCTTCACGGTCCGACTGAAGATTCATTTTGATGGGGAGAGAACATTTTGAGTTCCGGATATAAGCGAAGTATGTCGATGCAGCGAATTTCATATCGTCTATCTGGCTTCCGCAGTACCGGCCGGGGGCTGTGGTTCATACTGACCCTGCTCTGCCTGCTGCTTCTGTTTTCAGTGCGTAGCTATGCGGATACCGTCGATCTCTCGGTGACCTATGGCTATCAGAACACAGCGAAAGCCGGCCGACGTCTGCCGCTCAGCATCGGCATCGAAAACCATCAGGAGAGTACCTTCTCCGGCTATATCCATGTCTATATGGTTGAGTCGGAGGACAGTGTCTATGAGTACCGCTATCAGAAAATCGTCGAGGGCGGTTCCTCGGATACGCTGAATGTAACCGTGTCACTCAGCTCCGGTATCAGCCAGCTGCTGGTGACGGCGGAGGACAGAGAGGGGCATACGCTGGGCTCACGGCGGATCGGCCTCGATGTCGCAGGCTCCGATGCAGAGCTTATCATCGGGATCATCTCCGATCATCCGGAGGCGCTCAGTTATCTGGATAATGTGGGGATCAATAACGGTATTCTCAGGACCCGGAGTGTGATTCTGCCGGTCGATGATCTGCCAGATTCAGAAAACGAGCTCGATCAGCTGGACGTTCTTCTGATTTCGAACTTTTCGATGAAGAGGATACGTAAGAACGAGGCAGAGGTCATCGCACAGTGGGTACGGGATGGCGGTATCCTGCTGCTGGGAACAGGAACGCGTGGGGAGGATGCCCTGAGCCCATACTACGCAGGGTATCTACGAAATGCACTTCAGCCGACGGAGATGAGTCTCGAAATGGGGAACGCGTATCACGAGAACGGAGATCTGGAATTCCTCTCACTGACGGCCTCCTCGGTTCAGATCAAGGGTGGACAGGAGGTCGTGCTTTCGGATGGTGTGCCGATCGTTTCGGAGATCTCGGAGGGTGCGGGTATCGTCGCCATCAGCGGGTATGATTTCTGTGACCTTACGCGTTTCGCCACGGATCAGAGTGGATACATCGACCAGCTCTTTTCTGCTGTTCTCGGGAAAACGCGTCTCGAAAATCTCTCGATCACGGCTTCGGAGCGGAGTCTCGCCCGCTACTGGAATGTACAGGAGCTTATGAACCTGAGTGATCTCCGAAAGGTGCCGAAGCCACTGCTCTATGCCGTCATTCTCGCTGCCTATGTTCTTCTGATCGGTCCAGGACTTTACTTTTTCATGCGTGAACGGGAGGTCCTTCGGATGTACCGTCCGGGCGTCCTGCTGGTGACGGCGCTGACGATCATTCTCGTGTATGTCATGGGACTCGGCACACGTTTCATGGGGCCGTTCCTGACCTGTGTCCGTCTGAAAAACATCTCGGCGGAGAGCGTCGATGAGACGGATTATCTGAATCTGCGCTCACCCTACTACCGAAGCTATGAGCTTCCGGTGAAGACCGAGTATGATGTGTATCCGATCTTGAAGGGCGCGGACTTTACAGGCGATATCCAGGGACTGCTGTCTATGGAGGAGAATGTAAGTCATACGAGCATCGATAACGGTCGTGAGAAAAAGACGATCACGATTCAGAACGCGGCACCGTTTGCGGCCCGTTACTTCGAGCTTCACAACAACATGCCGAACGCCGATGGAAGCTTCCAGTCGGATATCGTCTTTGCGGACGGCAGTGTACGTGGCACGCTCACAAATGGTACGGCCTATGACCTCGGCGATGCGGCACTGCTGATCTATGGAAAGGTGATCCGGATCGGACGTCTGGATGCCGGTGCCAGCATTGACCTCGGAAGCTGTGAGACCATCAATGTGCCGGTGGGTGACAGCCGGAAAATCGCCGCCAGTGTCACCAGCGGAGGCTGGCAGAGCTTCCTTCGCTACTATCTGATGAACAGCCTGAACGGCTATTTCAGTGATGCGCGCATCGTCGGCTGCGTCCGGGAGGAGAATCCAGAGAAGCAGCCACTGGATTTCACAGAGCAGACGGATATCGACAGCTATGGCTTCACGATGGTGGTTTCCTCTCTGCCGTTCAGTACCCGCGTGGGGGATGTCTACAGCTACAGTGCACTCTCGACGGATCCGCAGATCCAGTCGGGTGATTATGATGCGACGGAGAACACGGTCGCGAGTGCATGGCCGACGACGCTTGAGTACCATCTCGGCGAGGGCAGTGACATCACGAGTCTCACGATCGAGAGTCTTTCGGCGGAAGATGCGGGGGAGGCGAAGTCCATCGGCAGCGTGCGTCCGTTCCGTGGCAGCATGAGCTTCTATAATTATACGACCGGCGGCTTCGATGTCATCGATATCGGAAACGGTGTGCTGACGCGGGCACAGCTTAACAGCTATCTCGATGAGGACAACATACTCATCGTGCGCTATACCTCGAGTGAGGAGAACACGGGGATCGATGAGCGACGGTATCTCCCGATGCTGACCGTGACGGCACGGAATACAGAAGAAAAGCCGGTGGAGATGATCGATGCGGCTGAACTTGAGGCATCCGAGTATGTCGGGGAAGGCAGTGTGTCGGAGGAAACAGAGCCCGGCATCGGATGAGATCGGAAAGAATCTGTATGGGGGGGCAGCCACGGATGAGAAAGGAGCGTATCCATGATTTCTTTTGAAAATGTCAAAAAGAGCTACGGCCATGTGACAGCGCTCGATGGGCTCACGATGCATGTGGAGGATGGCGCACTGTATGCACTCGTCGGACCGAATGGTGCCGGGAAAACCACGGCACTTCGTATGCTGCTCGGACTCGTATATCCGGACAGCGGCCAGGTCCTGATCGATGATATGGAGGCAGGCGCGGATGTGCGTCGCCTGAAGCGCCGCATCGGATATGTGCCGGATCGCATCGGTGCCTACCCGAACCTTCGTGTATCAGAGTATATGGACTTTTTTGCGGACTGCTATGATCTGTCCGGTGTGAAGACGAAGCGACAGATTCAGATGCTGCTCGATCTCGTCGGGTTACGTGATCGGCAGGGGCAGTATATGGATTCGCTGAGCCGGGGAATGCAGCAGAAGCTGAGCCTGGCCCGTGCGTTGATCCATGACCCGAAGATTCTCGTTATGGATGAGCCGACGGCCGATCTGGATCCGGCGACGCGCTTCGAGTTCCGGCAGATCCTCGCAAGCCTCGCGGATTCCGAAAAGACCATCCTGATCAGTTCACGTACACTGACGGAGATTTCGGATCTGTGTACGGATATCGGCATCCTCGACCGCGGTCGTCTGGTCATGGAAGGAAAAATCCATGAGGTGCTGGATCGGGTGGATGCGTCGAATCCGATCATCATCAGCATCGCAGGAAATCTGAGCTCGGCGATGCAGACACTGAAGCATGATCGTCTGGTGAAATCGATCAGTATCCGGGATAAGAATCTGCTGATTACGTATGCGGGCTCACAGAAGGAGGAATCGGCACTGCTTCGTCGACTGATCGAGGCGGGTGTGCCGGTACGCGGCTTCCATCGGGAGAAGGGCGACCTGGAATCTCTTTTCCTGCAGCTGACCGGTGCACGTGAAGAAAGGAGGGTGACATACTATGAAGCGGAATCCGATTTTCCGGAGGGATGAGCTCATCAATGCACGTAGTCTGACGCTTCCGCTGCTTGTGACACTTCTGAACGGGGGACTGAGCATCCTGATTCTGATCAATCTGTTTTATATCGTCTCGACGGCGGAGCTGACGGGGGAGATCGCGTATCAGAGCTTCCTGCGTATCTACTATATCGCAGCACTGCTGGAGCTTCTGCTCGTGCTTCTGCTCGCGCCGGCACTGGCCGCGTCCTCCGTTGCCAGTGAGCGGGACCAGCGTTCACTGGGGCTTCTGCTGACGACTCAGCTGACACCGGCGGATATCATCATCGGCAAGCTGATGAGTGTGATGAGTACACTGATGCTGCTCGTTGCGACGGCACTTCCGATCTTCGCAACCGTATACATCTATGGCGGTATTACCTTCTTCGATATCCTGATGTACCTGCTTACGGCCTTCGTATGCGCGCTGCTGTCCACGAGCATCGGCATACTCGTCAGTGTCAGTATCTATATCACAACGGCCGCCACGCTGGTGTCGTATGCCGGCATGGCGCTCTGCATCCTGGCCGCGCTGCTGTTCGTTCAGTTCCGTGGACGCTTCGGCATCGGTGGGGTACAGGCGTATGTCATCGCCCTCCTGTTTTTTATGCTTCTGTCGCTTCTGGCACTCGGCATCAGTATGCGACAGCTGAAGCCGCATCCGGTACGCCGGAAAGCGTAGACGAAAGAGCGGCAAGGACAGAAGATGTCCTATGCTTCGACCGCAGGGATAGATTTCGGCTCATGGCATACGGGATCGACAGTGACAGGAGACAGAACGAACAGAATGAAAGAAGTGGTGGATATCACGGAAAACAGAATACAGGCTGCAGCTCCGAGACGACGGAAAGCGGCACGTGTCTGCTTCCTGCTGAGCCTCTTATGGATGGTGTTTATTTTTATGATGTCGCAGCAGAACGCAGATGTGTCGACGGAAACAAGCCTTCGGGCCGGTACGCTCGTGGCAGAGCTCGTGGTGCCGGGCTATCGTGACTGGCCGGCAGGAGAGCAGCGGGCACTTGCGATGCAGATCGACTATCCGGTGCGGAAGCTCGCCCATGCCAGCGAGTATACGGTGCTCGGCATACTGTACAGTCTGAGTGCACTGTCGGTGGCGGTGGTACCGAAGCGGAGAAGGCTGCTCTGTACGGCCTTTCCGCTCGGTGTTCTCTATGCAGCGAGTGATGAGTTTCATCAGCTGTTTGTGCCGGGACGTGCCGGGCGGGTGAGCGATGTGCTCATTGACAGCAGCGGGGTGCTGCTCGGAATCGCGATTGTTTCTCTTTTTATGCACATAAAGCAATTCTTGAAAACGAAGTCTGTTTATGCTTAAATGTTATCTATTGAACAGAGATGGGAGAGGTGAAAGATGAACTGTATCATGATCGGTATCGCCGGTGGTTCAGGCTCCGGCAAGTCTACCTTTACGAATCGTCTTAAGAAGGAATTCGGTGATCAGGTCACCGTGATTTATCACGATAATTACTATAAGTCGAACGATGGCATCCCGTTTGAGGTGCGTCAGAAGGTGAACTACGATCATCCGGATGCGTTCGAAACGGATCTTCTCATCGCACATCTGAAGGCGCTTCGGCGCGGCGAGTGCGTACAGTGTCCGGTGTATAACTATGCCGAGCATAATCGTTCGCAGGAGACGACCGAGCTTCGACCGAGCAGAATCATCATCGTCGAGGGCATCCTCGTCCTCGAAAATCCGGAGCTTCGTTCCCTTTTCGATATTAAAATCTATGTGGAAGCCGATGCAGATGAGCGTATCATCCGTCGCATCATCCGTGATGTGAAGGAGCGTGGCCGTCATGTCGAGGATATCTCTGAGCAGTATCTGACGACCGTGAAGCCGATGCACTATTTGTATGTCGAGCCGACGAAAGCACTCGCGGACATCGTCATCAACAGTGGTATGAACGATGTCGCCTTCGATCTCATGCGTACGAAGATTCAGAAGATTCTCGATACACCGGAGAACGGAGCCGATTAACAGCCCTTCACGGTCGAGATCGACCGATGTAGGATAGAAGCAGCCAGTTAAACGTACACGTATATGAAAAATGGGAGGTAGCCGCATGCTTTACAACAGTACCCGAGGGGGAGAGAACGGACTCCGCGCATCGGAGGCGATTCTGAAGGGGCTCGCGTCGGATGGCGGTCTTTTCATGCCGGAGAAACTGCCGGTACTTACGAAGTCACTTTCGGAATTAAGCACGCTTTCATATCAGGATCTTGCGTATGAGATTATGAAGGAGTTTTTCACGGATTTTACCGAGGAGGAGCTCCGTCACTGTATCTGTGCGGCCTACGATGAGAAGTTCGAGGATCCGAAGATCGCACCGCTGGTAAAGAAGGGCGGCGCATGGTACCTCGAGCTGTTCCACGGAAAAACCATCGCATTTAAGGATATGGCCCTCTCCATCCTCCCACACCTGATGGTGACCAGTGCACGGAAGAACCAGGTGACGGATCGTATCGTGATCCTGACCGCGACCTCCGGTGATACCGGAAAGGCGGCGATGGCCGGCTTCGCGGATGTACCGGGTACGGAAATCATCGTATTCTATCCGTATGGAGGTGTTTCCCGTTTCCAGGAGCTGCAGATGCGGACTGAACCGGGGAAGAACACCCATGCAGCAGCTATCCGCGGCAACTTCGATGATGCCCAGACCGGTGTGAAGCAGATCTTCCATGATCAGGCATTTGCACAGAAGCTGAAGGCACAGGGCGTCGTTCTGAGCTCGGCAAACTCCATCAACATCGGCCGTCTGGTTCCGCAGGTGGTCTACTATGTCTATGCATATGGTCAGATGCTTCAGGCTGGTGATGTCGCAGAGGGTGAGAAGATCGATGTCTGCGTCCCGACCGGTAACTTCGGTAATATCCTGGCAGCGTATCTCGCGAAGCACATGGGGGTGCCGATCGAGAAGCTGATCTGCGCATCCAACGAAAATAAGGTATTGACGGACTTCTTCGGTACCGGTGAGTATAATCGGAACCGTCCGTTTATCCTTACCTCCAGCCCGTCGATGGATATCCTGATCTCCTCGAACCTGGAGCGCCTTATCTATCTCAGCACCGGCTGCAACAGTGTGAAGACCGCACAGCTCATGGAGGACCTTCGTACGAAGGGTGTGTATGAAGTGAGTGAAGATATGCGTCAGTTCATGGCGGACTTCGTCGGTGGCTTCGCAGAGGAGCCGGAGGTCTTTAAGACCATCCGTGATCTGAAGGAAGAGGCCGGATATGTACTGGATCCGCATACAGCAGTTGCATCTGCCGTCTATAAGCAGTATGCTGAAAAGACGGGCGATACCCGTAAGACCGTGGTCGCATCGACCGCAAGCCCGTATAAGTTTGCACCGAATGTGATGAAGGCCCTTGGGTATGATGTGGAGCATCAGGATGTGTTCGCTGTCATCGACCAGCTGTCGGAGATTTCCGGTGTGCCGGAGCCACGTGCGATTCGTGAGGTACGAAACGCAGCGATCCGTCACAGCGAGGTCTGCGAGATTTCCGAGATGAAAAAGATGGTCGAGGACTTCCTCTTCGTCTGAGATTTTTCAGAGAGCGCATCGTGCCTGTGAGAGAGCGACAGGGATGTGTTTAGTGAAAATGTGTATAGGAAACATGGAAAACGAAGTAGAGCTTGTCTATGTTTCTATAGAAATACAATGCAGACTGTGTTAATATATTCACATAGTTTCTAAATGCTGTTTTATTAGGAGGAAATACAATGTTAGTTAACGCTAAGGGAATGCTTGATAAGGCACTGGCTGGTCACTATGCTGTACCACACTTCAACATCAACGATCTGGAGTGGGCGAAGTCTGTACTGCTTGCATGCGAGGAGGTGCAGTCTCCGGTAATCCTCGGTGTATCCGAGGGTGCAGGCAAGTACATGACCGGCTTTAAGACCGTTGCTGCGATGGTAAAGGCGATGGTTGAGGAGCTCGGCATCACCGTTCCGGTGGCACTTCACCTTGACCACGGCACATACGATGGAGCGAAGGCTTGCATCGAGGCCGGCTTTACGTCAGTTATGTTCGATGGCTCACACTATGACATCGACGAGAACGTGGAGAAGACCAAGGAGCTCGTAAAGCTCGCACACGAGCATGGCTGCAGCCTGGAGGCTGAGGTCGGCGGTATCGGTGGTGTAGAGGATGGTGTTACCTCTGCCGGTGAGAAGGCAGATCCTGCAGAGTGCAAGCGCATCGCAGATCTCGGTGTAGACTTCCTTGCAGCTGGTATCGGTAACATCCACGGTGTATATCCGGCAGACTGGCAGGGTCTCGACTTCGATGTACTCGCAGCCATCAAGGAGCAGATCGGTGATCTTCCGATGGTTCTGCATGGTGGTTCCGGTATCCCGGATGAGATGATCCAGAAGGCCATTTCTCTCGGTGTTTCAAAGATCAACGTAAATACCGAGCTTCAGATCGTATTTGCCAAGGCGACCAGAGCGTACATCGAGGCTGGTAAGGATCTTCAGGGTAAGGGCTACGATCCTCGTAAGCTTCTGAAGCCGGGTGCAGAGGCCATCATCGAGGAGTGCAAGGCACGTATCGCTGTATTCGGTTCCGCACACAAGGCTTAATCTAACGGTTACTTTTAGAACCTGTCCCAGATCCTGGGACGGGTTCTTTTCACGCACTATGTCCTGCCTTTCATAGGGGAGTAGAAGGAGACAATGAATGAGTGAAGTTATAAATGTTACGGAAATTTTCGGTGAGGATGTCTTTAACGACAAGGTGATGCAGGAGCGTCTTCCGAAGGCAGTCTATAAGAAGCTGAAGAAGACCATCACAGAGGGCTACGAGCTCGATCCGACCATCGCGGATGCGGTTGCGCAGGCGATGAAGGAGTGGGCACTCGAGAACGGTGCGACCCATTACACGCACTGGTTCCAGCCGCTGACCGGGATCACCGCAGAGAAGCATGATTCCTTTATCTCGGCCGCCGATGCCGACGGTAAGGTCATCATGGAGTTCTCCGGCAAGGAGCTGGTCCGCAGTGAGGCCGATGCTTCTTCATTTCCGTCCGGTGGACTTCGTGCGACCTTTGAGGCGAGAGGCTACACCATCTGGGACTGCACCAGCCCGGCCTTCCTTCGTCGCGAGGGAGAGCATGGCGAAATCGTAACACTTTGCATCCCGACCTCCTTCTGTTCCTTCGGTGGTGAGGCGCTGGATACGAAGACCCCGCTGCTTCGCTCCATGCAGGCGATCAATGAGCAGGCACTGCGTATTCTCCGTCTGTTCGGTAACACGACATCGAAGTCGGTGAAGCCATCCGTCGGTGCAGAGCAGGAGTATTTCCTGATCGACCGGAACAAGTATCTGAAGCGGAAGGACCTCATCTATACGGGGCGTACCCTCTTCGGCGTCATGCCGGCGAAGGGCCAGGAGCTCGATGACCACTACTTCGGTTCCATCCGTCATCGCATCGCCGCCTTCATGCGCGATGTGGATGTGCAGCTCTGGAAGCTCGGCGTCACCGCGAAGACGGAGCACAACGAGGTCGCACCGGCACAGCATGAGCTGGCACCGGTCTATGATGAGGCGAACCTTGCGGTCGACCATAACCAGCTGGTGATGGAGGTCATGAAGAAGACCGCACCACGCCATGGTCTCGAGTGCCTGCTCCATGAGAAGCCGTTCTCCGGTGTCAATGGTTCCGGTAAGCACAACAACTGGTCGCTCGTAACGGATGATGGCATCAATCTGATGTATCCTGGCGAGACACCGCATGAGAACATTCAGTTCCTTCTGGTTCTTTCCTGCGTACTGGCCGCGGTCGATAAGCATGCGGATCTTCTCCGTCTCAGTGCGGCGGATGTCGGAAACGAGCATCGTCTCGGTGCGGATGAGGCACCACCAGCGATCGTTTCTGCGTTCATCGGCACCCAGCTCGAGGATGTCGTGGAGCAGCTGATCGGTACCGGCTATGCGACCGAGTCGAAGCAGGGCAAGATCCTTCCGACCGGTGTCAACACCATGCCGGATCTCTATGCGGATGTCACCGATCGTAACCGTACGTCACCGTTTGCCTTTACCGGTAACAAGTTCGAGTTCCGTATGGTGGGTTCGGCCGAGTCCATCGCAAGTGCGAACATCATCCTCGACGCTATCGTCGCAGAGCAGTTTAAGGAAGCCGCCGACGTACTGGAGAAGGCAGAGAACTTCAGCGATGCGTGTCATGATTACATCAAGAAGCTCCTGACCGAGCACCAGCGGATCATCTTTAACGGAAACGGCTACTCCGAGGAGTGGGTAGAGGAGGCAGAGCGCAGAGGTCTTCCGAATCTTCCGTCCATGGTGGATGCGATTCCGGCCCTGACCACCGAGAAGGCGATCAAGCTCTTTAAGGAGTTCGGTATCTATACAGAGGCCGAGCTGGTGAGCCGTGAGGAGGTAGAGTACGAGCAGTACTCGAAGGTCATCAATATCGAGGCACGTGCGATGATCAACATCTCCGGCAAGCAGATCATCCCGGCGGTCATCCACTACACCACGCGTCTCGCGGATTCGATCCGCAAGGTGAGCGAGGCATGCCCGGAGGCGGATGTATCGGTTCAGAAGGGACTTCTGCTGCATGCGTCGAAGCTGCTTTCGGATATGGAGCAGGCGAGAACGAAGCTGCTGCAGGATGTCGAGCTGTATGGCCCGGAGAAGGATGCCGAGAAGAAGGCACGGGCATACCACGATACGATCGTGCCGGATATGCGGGCGCTGCGTACACCGGTCGATGAGCTGGAGCAGATCGTGGATAAGGATCTGTGGCCGTATCCGAGCTATGGTGATATGATTTTCGAGGTTTCCGAGCCTTAATATGCGAACGCTAGTACCGGCGGGGCGCCTCCACGAAGCTGAAAGCTTTGTGG